>Ga0209181_10000398_pt1 | contig 81111 bp, 85 predicted proteins | sample MAT05_FD_187208 | JGI IMG/M metagenome (GOLD analysis project Ga0209181, IMG submission 187208) | Freshwater microbial communities from Lake Fryxell liftoff mats and glacier meltwater in Antarctica - MAT-05 (SPAdes) (version 2) | ecosystem: Environmental > Aquatic > Freshwater > Ice > Liftoff...
GCCAATCTCCCGACTAATGACCAGTGCTTGCTGATGGAAGTCGATCGCCCGCTCATACTGCCCCAGACTGTTGTATGCATTCCCCAGACTGCCCAGGGCATTGCCTTCGCCCCGCCGATCGCCAATCTCCCGACTAATGACCAGTGCTTGCTGATGGAAGTCGATCGCCCGCTCATACTGCCCCAGACTGAAGTATGCATTCCCCAGACTGCCCAGAGCAGCGCCTTCGCCCCGCCGATCGCCAATCTCCCGACTAATGACCAGTGCTTGCTGATAATAGTCAATTGCTCTTCCATAATTACCAAGGTAATTATAGGAATTTCCAATTTGGTTCAGGCAAAGTCTTCGAGTTTGGGAATTAATATTATTGACAAGCTGGCGGCTGACTGCAATTAATTCTTGGTAGTATCCCCAAATTATTAATTGCCAGTGTAGTGCTTGGTCTGTTCCTGCCAGTTGGAATGTATACATCTCGCTAGCTAATTCCCAATCCTCGATTTCGCAGTAGTGGTCAAATGCCTCCAGGTAGCCGCGCACGGTTTCTAGGTTGGGGGCATTGGTGGGGGGGGTGTAGGCCGTTAGCCAGAGGTGGGCGGCTTGGCGGGCGGCGGTTTCCCAGGTGGGGCGGTGGTGGGCGAGTTGGGCGGCGGCACATTCGCGGATCAGGTTGTGTTGGCGGATGAAAATCTGACCCGCTTGAATGTCGTCATCTTCCACGAGGTAGCGGGATTTGAGCGTCTGGAGGGCGGCTTGGCGCTCTGGGTCAGCCGTGTCCTCTAGCATCGCCAGATAAAACCCCTCTGGCACTGCCCGCCGAAACACCGCCCCCCGCTGAAGCATCTGGTGGGGCAGGTTGGGGAGTTGCGTCAGGGTTTGGTTCACCCAATGGCGGGCCCGTTGTTCCTCGCTTTGGTGCAGTTTGGGGCGGGTCTGCTGGCTGTAGTAGTCGTGCCAATATTTGGTGGCGCTGCCGCCAAACAGCGGTTTGCCGATGTCGCCCGCGATCATTTTCAAGATCAGGGGGTGACCGTCAAAATACTCGGCGATCGTACAGAGGTGGGTTGCATCCGTCGGGGTTTGGGGCACCACTCCATAGGTGCGAAACAGATCCAGCCACGCCGGTTTCTCTAAGCCGCGTAGGGAGTGGCTATGCCAGCGGTTGCCATACCGATCGCACTGCTCCAGCAGGTTGGCGGGCAATGCCTGGGAGGTGATCACAATGCGGCTAGCGGTGTTGGCGGTCAGGAAATCGCAGAGAAAGTCTGCCCAGGCGCGATCGATGAACTGGGAAGTGCCCTCTGGGGTTTGACAGAGCAAATATTCGAGGGAGTCCAGTTGCAGCCAGCAGGGGGCTTGCTTCAGGGTGTTGAGCAAGTGGGGCAAAATCTGGTCGTCGGGTAAGGTTTGGGCGGTCTCGTCGCCCATTTTGGCCAGGATGCCGATCGCCCCCCGCGTAAAATCCGTCGCTCCCACCTCTCGATCCACCATCACCGGCACATAGCGCATCGAGCCAACCAAATCCGCCGCCAGCTTTTCTACCAGCGTGGTTTTGCCAATGCCCGTCAGTCCATGCACAACCAACAGGCGACAGCCCTCGGTGAGGGTGGCGGTGAGGGCCGCAATGTCGGGCGATCGGCCTGCCCAGGTTTGGGGTTTGTAGGTGGAGAAGTGAAGAGGAGGGGGAAAGGGTGAAGGGTAAAGGGCTTCGACGTGAGCGCTCAGCCGAACGGTGAGGTCAGCGATCGTTTGCCAGTCTTCAATGCCAACGGTTTGGCAGATGCGCTCAAACGTATCAGTATCGATCGGCTTTTTTGCCCAAAATCGCTTCAGCGTTGCTTGTGCGGTTATTGCCAGGTCGCACCAAGCTTGTTCATGCTTATTCCATTGCTTTTTGCGGCGAGCCACATCCACTTGTGCTAATCCGGTTTCAGAAGCGGCGATCGTCGTTGCCATAGTTCAGCTTGGTTGGGTTCTGGTTCAATTTTGGCTCACTTTTAGTTCAACATCAGAATTGAGCCAACGAATGCGCTAAATCATGAACTAAACCTGAACCTAATTGCAAGGGAGTCGATTCGATGATGGAGGAGTCGAATTAAGGAAATCACCATGCAGTCCCAATTACAGCCCACATCAACCCAGCAAACCGTGCCACCGATCGTCTCCCTTGATCCCGCCCTGATCGTCAAATCCGATTCGCCAACGGCAGTGATTTTGGCGATCGCCATCCTAATTTCAATGTTGATCGGCGGCATCACCGGGTTAGCCAGAGTGATGATGCGGCCGCGCTAATCCTTAGGGAGCGATCGTGCTTTAAGGGAGGTGCGATCGTTCACCCTGAGAAAGTGTTTGAACAAAAATGGCTCGAAAGTCCCTCAGAATTGGGGGGTTGGGGGGCGGATCGGGGCGCAATTTGTGTCTACGAACAGTTTCCTAAGAGATTTCCAGAGAAGTTTATACCAGGCACCGGAAAGACGAAACATTGAGGCGATCGGCTCCTAGTGGGCAAAACACCCGGAAGGGCGAAGCATTGGGGCGATCGGCTCCTAGGGGGCAAAACGCCCGGAAGGGCGAAGCATTGGGGCGACTACCTTTGTCGGTGCCTGAAATCTTTGCCCCAATGCTTCGCCCCTACAATACGGCAGACTAAAACTAGAAATGGGGGGAGGGTGATCACACAAGCTAATCCTAATGTTGGGTAGGGGCGAAGCATTGGGCCGATAACCTCTGCAAATATCCAATAATCCTGGCCCCAATGCTTCGCCCTCAAGATGTAGCGGTGACCAAAGATAGTGAAGACGAAGAGGGTAAGGACAATCGAAACTTAATCTCGAAAGGGCCAAGAGGGTGGGGGCGATCGGCTCCTAGTGGGCAAAACACCCGGAAGGGCGAAGCATTGGGGCGATCGGCTCCTAGGGGGCAAAACGCCCGGAAGGGCGAAGCATTGGGGCGACTACCTTTGTCGGTGCCTGAAATCTTTGCCCCAATGCTTCGCCCCTACAGCAGCAACATCTTGCTCAGAAATCCCCTTCTTTCCACCCTTCCACCTTCCACCTTCACCCTTCACCCTTTCCCCCATCCACCCTTCACCCTTTCCCCCATCCACCCTTCACCCTTTCCCCCATCCACCCATCCACCCATCCACCCATCCACCCTTCACCCTTTCCCCCCTCCACCCATCCACCCCTTCACCCCTTCACCACAGGACTCAAAATCATCTGATGCAAATGCCGACGGAATTCTAGATTTAGGTATTTTTGTCGCAACGGTTCCCAGTCCGCCAGCGCCGCCTGCTGTTGGCGATCGATCGCCCGTTGCAAATCCAATTGTTGTCCATCGTGGCCCTCGTGGGAGAGGCGATGGGAAAGCAATTCTAGCAACACCTGACCATCCTGTACCTGACCCAGATTGTCTTGCAGCGATCGGACTTCCTCAATCCAGCCCTGGAACGCTTCGTCATAAAAAGCCGTGAAAAACTCCCCCTGGTAACGCACATGCTTACAGAGTTTGCGGAGATCGTGGAGGCAGGTCGCGTTGGCATGGGCAGCGTCTGCTGGCACCAACCAACCGGGATGCATCAACAGGCTAGAGAGGAGAGGCGTGAGCAAATCGGGGAGGAGAGTGAGCAAGGGCAATTCGGCTAGAGCCGTGAACTTGGGCTGCTCCAACCAGTGGGTGTAAACTGTTTTCAGCCGTTGGTAGCGGGAACGGGTTAAAACAGATTCGACCTTGACGAAGGCCCGGCGGCGTTTTCTCCGCAACCCGTCGATCGCCTCATCCAGATAGGCTTGCTCCGTAGCATTCAGTTGGGGACGGTAATTCTCTTGCAAAGATTCTATTTGCACATCCAGGTCACGAAGTTTACCCAGGACACGTCTCAAACCGCTCAAATGCTTCAGGTTGGCAGCTTTGGGCAGTTCGATCGCCCCGCCAAATACACACAATGCCGTTTCTAGCCGCCGACTGCCCACCCGCATTTGATGCAGCGGTTCGGCACTTTTGTCAGCCAATACTTTTTTATCCTGCTTGACCAGGTGGCGATACTGCTCCTGGATCACAGCTTGGGCATGGTGTCCCAAGGTGGGCAATTCTGCGATCGATGCAGCACCTTTCGCTTTAATCTCAGACTTGATGGAAGATACAGTTTTCATAGGAACAGGGGAGTCATTCGAGTGCAGCTTGGCAGAAGTTTCTGACCAGTTAGGGGGATAGTTTTGAGTTTTGAGTGCTGCTCAGTTATTTCTACCAGCCTGCATTAGTCTCAGTATAAATTTGTCTCGCACAATCTTAACTTAAACTTAGTTTTTTCTTAACTAAAAACGGTTGAGATTTCTAGAAAAGTTTATGCCAGGCACCGGAAGGGCGTTCGCGTAGCGTGTGCTTTGCACTTAGCATCCGGGCAATGACCTTCTGGTTAATTCAAGGCTCTATCTGCCGGATGCTTCGCCCCTACAGGGGTAACATCTTTCTCGGAAATCTCCTAAAGCTAACGGTAGAGAGGTGTGTGGTGATGAGTTTCAACGTTAAGGTTTACCCCCGATTAAGACTGGATATTAGCTTCCCAGACCTCATCCTGAGCTACGGGTCTGTTTTCGATCGTCCCAGACACTCTCCTAGCGCCGCGCAAATTGCCGCCATCCAATCGATTTGGCTCAATGAGTTTTGTCCCACTGAGGTGAAAAGGAATGAGTTGAAGAAGTTCGATCGCGCTGAAACTCGCCCTGCAAGAAGCATCGACAACGTTTTAGTGACGCTCTCGGTGCGAACTGCCTTTGACTTACTGTTGCAGTCCCTAGCGCTGCCACCAGGCTCAGAAGTGTTGATGAGCGCCGTGACGATTCGACATATGGTGGAAATCGTGGAGTGCCATGATTTAATCCCTATTCCCGTAGACATTGATTTGGCAACCCTGGCCCCGGCGATCGGCTCCCTAGAAGCCTTGATTTCGGGCAACAGTAAGGTTTTGGTCATTGCCCATCTCTTCGGTGCCATCATCAACCTAGACCCCTATATAGAAATCTGTCGGCAACACAACATCCTCCTTGTAGAAGACTGCGCCCAAGCCTTTGCTGGCTCCAAATACCCAGGATACACAGAAGCAGATGTTAGTTTTTTTAGCTTTGGACTCATCAAGTCCTGCACGGCTCTGGGTGGTGCAGTTTCCATCATTAAAGACACCCAACTAGCCACCAAAATGCACGCCCTTGAACAAACCTATCCTCTGAAACGTGAGGACTGGTTTTATGGACGGGTGAGCAAATCCATCTGGCTGAAACTGCTTACCCTTCCCTGGATTTATGGATTGTTGCTTATCCTCATTCAGGCATTGGGCAAAGACTTGGATGCCACCATTAATGGCACAGCCCGTGGGTTTTCCCAAGGAGATATCCTCACCAAAATTAGATATCGTCCTCCCGCTGCACTGATGGCATTGCTGCACCGTAGACTGCAAGGGGGCGATCGGCTTTCACAAACGTTTGCCACACGAGCTTCGATCGCCCGCCAGTTTCTCACACTCCTGAAACCAGGGATTATTTGTCCCGGAAACCTAGCTGATTTCCACTCATTTTGGCTAGTTCATATCTTAACGGAACATCCTAAAATACTAATGGTGAAACTAAGGGAACATGGCTTTGATGCAACTAGGGGAACCACAAGTTTAGTTGTTGTGACTCCCTCCACTGATAGAGATATCCCTTTGCCCACAAACTCAGCGTATCTCCTCCAACACTGTTTATGTTTGCCCGTCTCCCCCGCGCTCCCAAAAACCGAACTCAAGCGCTTAGCAGGCTTGATTAATGAGTTCGCAGGATGTTGATTAGGACACCCAGTATAAGGAAGACCTACAATCCATAAACATTCTATAAACTAGAAGATAGTCCATTAAGGCAATCTAGCCCTCATCCCCCAACCCCTTCTCCCAGAACGGGAGAAGGGGAGCCGGATTGAAGTCCCTCTCCCCTTTTGGGAGAGGGATTTAGGGTGAGGGTCTATACTGGCTGTACAATAGGGTTTCCAGCACCTCCACAAAAACTGTCCCAAGTATTGTTAAAGTGAAGCGAAAACTATGATCCCAGTGAAGATTGCTCAACAGCAGTTGCAGGACTTGATCGACTCAGTAAGCCAGTCGCATCAGCCCATTGTGATTGCAGGGCAGAGTAGCAACGCCGTGTTGTTATCTGAAGCTGATTGGATATCAGTGCAGGAAACTCTATATCTTCTTTCAGTCCCAGGAATGCGGGAATCGATTCAAGAGGGTTTGGCAACACCGATCGAGGAGTGCGATCGGGAGTTGAAATGGTGAATTGGCAATTACTCTACACCAAACAAGCGCAGAAAGATGCTCAAAAGCTAGCATCTAATAATTTACGAGATAAGACGCAAGCTTTACTGGATATTCTTCAAATCAATCCATTTCAGAATCCACCGCCTTACGAAAAACTAGTGGGAGACTTGGAAGGTGCGTATTCGCGACGAATCAACATTCAACATCACCTCGTATACAAGGTTATACAGCCTGAAACCACAGTGAAAATTTTGCGAATGTGGACGCATTACGAGTAGCATGACGATCGTAGCCAGATTAATGCAGGACTGATTTATGGATCTTAATCCCAGTATTATTTCCCACGTTTCCATCGGCACCAATGATTTCGCCCGATCGATCGCCTTCTACGATCGAGTGCTGCCCACCCTTGGCTGCCAGCGGCTCATAGAACATCCCATTGCGATCGGTTATGGCAAGAAATATGCAGAATTTTGGGTACATACCCCCTTTGATGGACAGCCTGCAACCGTTGGCAATGGCACCCATGTTGGATTTATTGCTCCTACGAAAGAGTCAGTTCATGCCTTCTACGACGCAGCATTGGCGGCGGGAGGTGTAGATGATGGTGCCCCTAGTGCCAGACCCCACTACGGTGAACCTTACTACGGCTGTTTCATTCGTGACCCAGATGGACATAAGGTGGAAGCAGCCTATTGGAATGATGTAGAATAGTTAAGAAATCTTAAGTTTAATCATGACCTCTGCGGCAATCGATCGCTCAGCAACTCCACTCCCTGCTCCCCTCACCTGGATGTGGCGCGGCTTTCCCATTTGCTACCAAACTCAGGGAACCCACGGGCCAGCGATCGTTCTCATCCATGGGTTTGGCGCATCCTGGGGACATTGGCGCAAGAATATTCCCGGATTGGCAGCGCAGTGTCGCGTGTATGCGATCGACCTCCTCGGTTTTGGGGGATCTGCCAAACCTACACCCAGCGCCGATATTCAATATACCTTTGAAACCTGGGCCCAGCAGATTGCCGACTTTTGCCGTGAGGTGATTGGAGGACCCGTATTTTTGGTAGGGAATTCCATTGGCTGCATTGCCGCCATGCAAACGGCGGTAGATGCGCCTGACATCGTTTTGGGTGTCGCCATGATCAACTGTTCCCTGCGCCTGTTGCACGATCGCCACCGCCACAAACAACCGTGGTACAAGCAAATCGGCGCACCCGTGATGCAAAAACTACTGAAGCAGAAGTGGCTGAGCCAGCTATTTTTTCAGCAATTGGCCAAACCAAAGACCGTGCGTCAGATTTTGCTCCAGGCTTACTCCCACCCTGAAGCCGTGACCGAAGAATTGGTGGATATGTTGTTGATTGCAGCCCGTGACCCCGGCGCTGTGGATGTATTTGTCGCCTTCACGGGCTATTCCCAAGGCCCCTTGCCTGAAGATTTACTGGCGGTGTTGCCCTGTCCTGCGCTCCTGCTCTGGGGCACCGATGATCCCTGGGAGCCGATCGCCCTGGGACGAGAGTTAGCCAACTTCCCCGCTGTCGAGCAATTCATCCCCCTGGAAGGCGCGGGTCACTGTCCCCAGGATGAAGTCCCAGAGCAGGTCAACGCCATCTTGCAAGCCTGGATTTTGCAGCGATCGATCGCCCTCCAGGAACAGCATCCCTAAGATTTCTGAGAAAGATGTTATCGCTGTATGGGCGAAGCATCCAGCAGATAAGGAGAGGAGATTTCCGAGAAAGAAGATACCGCTGTAGGGGCGAAGCATCCGGCAGATAAGCCTTTGAATCGACAGAAAGTCATTGCCCGGATGCTTCGCCCTTCCGGTGCCTGGTAAAACCTTTTCTGAAAATCTTCTAAAAATTCGTCCTCCACGCAGTCTCATCCAGCCCATGCCCGTGCTGCCGTCCAGTGCCGATCGGAGGACTGCTCCACGGTCACACCCTGCAACCCCGACTGGGCAACCAAATCGCGGACTTCTTCCAGAGTAAATGCAGCCTTGAGGGAGTCGTGGAATAATTGCCGTTGATGGGCATCGTAGTCGGGGCCGATCGCAGCCACCAAGGACTCCACCGTTGCTAGGTCAGGGGGACGAATTAAATCCCGCAGCAGTAAAGCCCCGCCCGGTTTTAGCACCCGATCGATTTCCTGAAGAAACGACAATGGATTGGGCAAATGATGGATCAAGCTGTTAGATAGCACCAGATCAAACTGTGCTGCTGGAAACAGCAATTGCTTGGCATCCGCTAGTTCTAACGTAATCTGAGATTGCAACCCCGCTTGGGTGATGTTTTGGGCTGCCAATTTCAGCATGTTGCGAGAGAGGTCAATGGCAACGATGCGCCACTGAGGGCACTGCTGACCCACTAGAATGGGAATGCGGGCGGTTCCGGTGCCTGCATCTAGGACAAAACCAGAGGGCGGGACCAACTCGATCGCCCGTTTCGCGAAGTCAGCATTCACAATGGTAAAATCCATGGCATCGTAATCCCTGGCTTCTTCCCAGGTATCCATGACTTCCGGCTCTAGGATACGTTCCATAAGTTTAATTTCCGCATGTTCCATCAGTCAATAGTTCGGACATTTTTGCAATAGCTAGCCCTCATCCCCCAACCCCTTCTCCCAGAACGGGAGAAGGGGAGCCGGATTGAAGTCCCTCTCCCCGCTTGGGAGAGGGACTTAGGGTGAGGGTCTATACTGGCTGTACAACAGGGTTTCTAGCGCCTCCACAAAAACTGTCCGAAGTATTGATCAGTGTAGTAATGATATTAAAGTCTACCCTCATCCCCCAGCCCCTTCTCCCTAGGGGAGAAGGGGAGCCGATCTGGGTCTTAGCCCCTCTCCCAGCAGGGGAGAGGGGTTGGGGTGAGGGCGGCTCGGAAAAGTTGCACATCACTCAATAAGTTTAAACCCAACCGCCTATGAACCGCGAACGCATTGCTCCCCAACCTGGACAGGAATCAGTGTGGGATTACCCCCGTCCCCCTCGGCTCGAAGATACTGAAAAATTGATTGAGATTGTGTTTAATGGCGTGACGATCGCCCACACCCATGATGCTAAGCGAGTGCTGGAAACCAGCCATCCTCCGGTTTACTACATTCCTCCCGCTGATATCAAGATGGAGTATTTGCAATTGATGCCCCATACCAGTTGGTGTGAGTGGAAGGGAGGAGCGGGTTATTATGCAATTGCGATCGGTGATAAACAAACTCCCAATGCCGCCTGGTTTTACCCTGATCCCACCCCAGCCTTTCTGCCCCTCAAAGACCACGTTGCCTTCTACGCCCACCTCATGGATGCGTGCTATGTGAATGAGGAAAAAGTCCAACCCCAACCTGGCAATTTCTATGGAGGCTGGATCACCCACGATATCGTCGGCCCCTTCAAGGGAGAAGCCGGAACGTGGGGCTGGTAGTCGTTTTGCCCATCACGTACTACACATTCTCAACCATGTCAAACAACACCGATCCCTTTGATGACTCAGACTTTAAGCGATTGCAACTTTTTGTCTACTTGTTACCCGTATTTGGCCTGGTGCCTGCACTGTGGACGCTAAACCGAGGCGGGAGCCGCCAGCAAAAGTCCATCAGTCGGCTAGCGGTCACCTTGGCAGCGGGTTGGATTATTAGCTATGTGCTGCTGGCAGTGGGCGCAGAAACCACCCAATCCCTGAGTGTGCCGCTGTTGCTCACCAGTAGCCTCCTGACTTCTGGCTATTTTATTGTCAATATTTGGTTGATGATTCGGCTGTGGCAGCGCAAGTCTATAAAGTTGCCTGTGATCAGTAAGCTGAGCGATCGTCTCCCTTAAACCAGGAAACATTCTATATATAGGGAAGGTGAGATGTAATAGTCATACCTTTTAGATCTCCATCATTGCACCTGCCCATGCTCCAAAATATATTTTTGTTCCAATGTATTTGCCAGTGTCATTAAACATCCAAACGTTATGCAAACCTATTACCTGATTCGATCGCAAGCCGATGGCAGCTATGTAGTTGCCCACCCAGAAACCCGATCGGGGCGATCGTCAGCAGGATATTTACTCCTATTTCGAGAACATTTCGATGCATTGATCTATGTCAATACCCACGCGCCTAGTGCCAAAGAAAAGGTTGCTGTGGAGGCGATCGTTGAATCTCAAATTCCCCCTGTTCTCAAGCGATGGAGTTTTGCTGGGATGGGATTTGTGCAAGATCCCCTCATTCCCAAAATTGATTTCCTAACTGCGTCTAGTGGACTGCCAGCCTAGCAAAATACCAAACCTGTAGAACCTAATGCATTCTAAACCCAACCATTTTTAGGTATGGTCTATCGCATCGTAGGGGCGAAGCATCCGGCAGATAAGCCCTGAATCAACCAAGAAGGTCATTGCCCGGATGCTTCGCCCTTCCGAGACATTGTGCCTGCCAAGACATAACTTTTTATATAATCCAACACCATGCAACTTACATTTTCCATCGATCCTGAAGCGCTACGACAGCGGAGAGAGCGACTTGCCAAATTAGTGGATTTTCCAATAATCCTATGGTCAGGTCAGCGCCATGCCCGCAACTATCCAGCCAATACTTACCCATTTCGGGCCAGCAGCCATTTCCTCTACTTCGCTGGCTTACCATTGGAGAATGCCGCCCTTCGTTTAGAAGCAGGAAAGCTACAACTATTTATGGACGATGCGGGTGTAGACAGTGCCCTCTGGCATGGAGCCATGGCAAAACGAGACACGATCGCCCTCGCCATGGGTGCCGATGCAGCATTCCCGTTATCAGACCTACCTGCCTGGAATGCCCATGCTGCAACGATCGCAGTTCAGCATCCCAGTACCCATGCAGCACAAGAGCAAATTTTAGAGCGTCCAGTTCCAGCAGTTCGGGCGGCTGAAGGAATTGATTTGGCATTGGCGAGGGCGATCGTCCATCTGCGATTAACCCATGATCAGGCGGCCTTGGCAGAGTTACGCCAAGCTGCAACCGTCACCGTCCAAGCACACCAAGCAGGGATGCTAGCCGTTGCTCATGCCAAAACTGAAGCGCAGGTAAGAGCCGCGATGGAAGCGGTCTTCATTGCCCAAAATATGACCTGTGCCTATCCCAGCATTGTCACAATCCAGGGAGAGGTGTTGCATAACGAGCAATACCACCACGCGTTGGAGTCAGGGGACTTGTTGCTGGCAGATGTGGGCGCAGAAGCGGCTACAGGGTGGGCAGCAGATGTGACCCGCACCGTTCCTGTCTCAGGCAAGTTTTCCTCGACACAAAAGGACATATACGATGTGGTATTGGCGGCCCACGATGCCTGTATTGCTCAGATCCAGCCAGGGGTAGAGTATGCCGATATTCACAGAACCGCTTGTACAACGATCGCCCAAGGGTTGGTTGATCTAGGCATTCTCCACGGGCAGGTCGCAGACTTGGTAGATCTAGATGCCCACGCCCTCTTTTTCGTTCATGGCGTTGGTCATCTCCTAGGTTTGGATGTGCATGATATGGAAGATTTGGGAGATTTAGCCGGGTATGCCCCAGGTCGCCAACGGAGCGATCGATTTGGACTCAAGTATTTGCGCCTGAATCGCCCCCTGCAAGCCGGAATGCTCGTCACGATCGAACCTGGCTTTTACCAAGTTCCGGCTCTCCTAAATGACCCAGAGCGGCGATCGGCCTATCAAAGTGTCGTCAACTGGGATCGTCTGGCTCAGTTTGCTGATGTGCGTGGGATTCGCATTGAAGATGATGTGCTGGTCACAGAGTCGGGAAGCGAAGTTTTGACCGCAGCCCTCCCCACCAATGCCGCTGCGATCGAGCAACAGATGCAGGGATAGCGCCAAGTAAAAATAGTAATTTCAAGGGTTCAAAAGATAAATCTTGAGATACCTACCCCACACATCACCAAAAATAACTACCGTAGAAATCTGGTTTCTGGATGCTCAAGATATTCCAGAATTTTGTAGCAACTTCATAGAATCTTTATCAAGATCAAGCGATCGTTGCCAGCGATTCTTCTCAGTAAAAGGACTGGATCTTACGGATAAGATTCAACCCTTTTAATGCTTGATACCTTGAAACTATGGAGAACCTAAAGCAATCAACCGTGTTATAGACCGGAACCCAACGAATAGGTCAATCCTACTTAGTAGTTTTTAGCACAAACAGCTAAAACTGTGATTCTCAATACACTTTATCCCGGCAATATATTGTTTCTGTAAAACCTGCGTGAGAACACTGGCTGCTCCTTTGAGGCTTATGCCACGCTGTGATCGATGGTCAACTCCGATCGCAAACCCATTGATCCCATAGCCTTAACCGCCCATAGCCTTAACCAACTATGTGAGGAGGATTTTACAGAGTTGGACGTATCAGTTGCCCGCTTGAACATCACAGCAAATTAGTAGCAACGAATGTCTGACGATGAGGCTATTCAGGTCAATAGATCGTTCGTTATTGACCCTACTTAAGGATTCGGTGCTTTCTACTGCATCGATCCATTGCTCATTCATTACCCATATATATTTGGAGCAAAAATTATGACTCACTCGTTTAAGTCTCTCGCTTTTTCTGTAGGCCTTGCTGGGGCAACTCTTGTATCCTTAGGGATTGCGGCTCCCTCCCACGCCACAACCCTAACTGGCTTCTCCACCTTCGGGGATCAGATGGCTGGCATGAAGGTCACTGTTAATTTTATGGGCGGTGGCTCGGAAACCAACATCTGGGGTGTCACGGGCCCCGGAGCAGGTGGCGCTTTTGGCACTAACTGGTCTCTGATTCAATCAGGCAATACCTTCACTGACCCTTGGACACTCGATTACTCTGGAGCCGGTAGCATTTCATCCCTAGCGATCAATGCTGTCCCTGGGAACACGGTTTTCGATCGCACCAACCCTAGCTCCGGAACTCCCGGCTCAGCACAGGGCAAAGACTTCAGTGTTTTGTCTGGCTTAGCTCCCACCTTTGCCTATTCCACGCCCATCGATATCTCTGTCGGCGATCTGTTTGGCAAACTCTCCCTCAATTGGGACAACGGCTTCACTAGAGGCCAACTCACCTATCTAGCTGACACAGATAGCGGCACAACAGATGACCCCGTCTCTGTTCCTGAGCCTGGCTTAATGGTGGGACTCGTGGCGATCGGTGCGTATGGCGCAGGTTCCCTCATCAAGCGGCGGCAAGTAAAGGTTGCGTAAGCATTGACGCGATCGGTACTTCTTAAACTCTTCTAGAGTTTAAACCTGTGGTATCTGAAACGGTGCCGCAGGTTTTTATTCGTGCCCCTCAACCCTCGTCGTAGCGGTGCAACAATTCTGTGATGAAGCTAGCCAAGGTCGTGGGCTGACAACCAAGCTGACCTGTGGGCGAGACACGGACACCGAGAGCAGACTGAGGCGATCGCCACGCATCCAGATGGTCGATCGGCGGCTCACAGTAAAAACTCTCTGCCTCGCTCCCGCCCAGCAACATTGAACTCCAGTGTGTAAAAGCATCGTGACTGATGCGGTGAACTGACACCCCAAACAGAGGCACCCCCCAACCATCGATCGCAATCAAAGCTTTCACCGCGCCGCCCTGCTGCTGCCACCCCCACGCCGCCCCCATCGCCCCCACGACTCCCGCACTAAAGCCAATGAAAAGTAGCTCTGGTTGAGAATGGGGGGACAATTTACCTTGCACAAACTCTAAAACGTGCCAGGCTGAATAGGCGGGTTGCTCCTGGGATGGAAAAACCAACACAGTTCCATCAGCAGCCCGATCGCCCAACCCCATTTCCCCCAAAAATTCCTGGGTAAGTTGAGCATCGTGGACACCGGGGCAAATTACCACCGTCATACAGTCCTGGAATGGCTAAATCGAGTCCACAGCGCGATCGATAGGGCGATCGAACCCAGCCCCGCCAGCCCCATCAGCCCCGCCAAAGGATTCCCATCAATGCCAGTCACCCAGTCTGGCACTCGGTGGGAATATTGCATAACTTGCCCCACATTGAAGCAATAGTAGGCACTGATCAGTCCCGCGTGGAGTCCGATCGGCAAGCCCAACCGGCCGCGCTGCGATCGTTTTGCCCACACCAACGTTAGCCCCAATAGCAACAAACCTAAAAACTGAGGAAAGGTGCGGACGATCGTCTCCAGCGGCTTAATAAAATGCAGCAGCGCAAAAGGAATGGCTGTTCCCCAAAGCACCGTTCTTAGCGGATAATCGCGCTGGAGTTCGTCGTATAGCCAGCCCCGAAACAGGAGTTCCTCAGCAAAACCCACCCCCAACCCCACCATCAGCGCTTCCTGAATCAACCGCTGCCAGGGCAACCCAGGCGTGTGCCAAGTCACCCAACCTAGGCTGAACTCAATGCCAAACACGATGCACAGAACCAGCCAGCCCAGCCCAAACCCTTGCACCAGTTCCCACCCATTGCGGCGGCTGATCTCCAGTCCATAGTGCTGAAAAATCCGGGGCTGTCTATGCACGGTTCGCCCCCAAACCCAGACCAAGAGCATAAACTCCAGGTAGAGCAATCCCATTGCGCCAATGCTCGCTGAGTTGGAATTATCCACCAGCAGGTAAATGGGCGCAGCGAAGGGCAGCCAAAGCAGCAACAGGATCAGGATAAATACTCCTAACCGAACTGGGGCTGGGGACTTGGCGAGACGATGTTGGAAGGAATGCAGCATGGGGGCGAAGGGAATGGCGATCGTCCCCCCAAAGTACTACAAACCAAAACCCTACACACTAATCATCGGGTTCGATCGTACTCATCAACCCGTAGTTGCATAACGTCTCAGCATAAAACTCAGCATGTTCCTGGGCACAGACAATGACCAAAGCAATGCCATTGACATGGGCTTCCATCATGATGCTGACGGCTTGCGGCTCAGTCAGGCTCGTAACGGTCTTGAGCAGCGCCGTCGTCACATGTTCCATCGAATTGAAATCATCGTTATGAAGTAAGACCTTGTATTGGGGAGCTAGTTTGCGGGTAGTTGAGCGCCGCTCAATCGTTTCAACAGACACAGCAATATTCCTCTCTGTACACTACTAATTGATGATGGGTTGAGGATTAGATGTTTAATTTGGTCGGGAAAGATAGCGAAAGGCTCTCGGATACCTTTCTTAAGGGCGCTTCTTGAAGACCCTTACATATCACAGATTTCCCAATTTTTGACGTTTGGTCATGACCCAATTTCTACTGACTGTAGACTAGATCATAGACTGGGACAGAAGTCATTCTAACGTTTAGAGCTAATAGATATAACGTCGTGGGCTACTTAAATCCGCTACTCCGAACCCTCACTCCAAACCACCCATTTCAAACTGCGCCCATCTAACTCCTGCTTCGGAATTATCCTCATCTTCATAATACTTAAATTTGAGTCAGTGTTCAGGAAACAAAAATAATTGTGACGATAAAAAAGTACGATTGTATTCTTAGGAATCTAGAAATTCAATTATTTCTATGGCTCAAGACCAGCAACCGATCGATGCCAAAATTGACCAAGTGAACCAGCGGCTGAAAGCGGCTCAATTGGGGCTACAAGTGGAGCGGCGGGGACAAAAATTGAGTCTGCGGGGGATTTTGCCGCCACGGAGGGAGAGCGATCGATTGCGTCCCCACCAACAGCGCCTAGGACTAAATTTGCCTGCCACACCAGCGGGGTTGAAATTGGCAGAACAGGAAGCCAAAATCATTGCGGCTCAATTAATCCAAAATGTCTTTGATTGGCGAAATTACGAGACGATTGGGGGCAAGCGCCTGAACCAAATGGATTTAGCCGAAAAGCTCAAAGCCTTTGAAGCACATTTTTTGGGGCGGCGATCGTCCAGTCCAGGGCCACAAAACGTGAAAGCTGCTGCCTCTGCCCTCACCACCTGGCGCACCGCCTACGCCCCCTACCTCCGCAAACTGGAGCTAACTGCCCAATCCCGCACTCAACTGAGTTTGCCGGAAGCCATCTACGCCACAGTTCGCGCCACCACAGAAAATTCCCGCAGTCGTCAAGCCTGTTGCACTGCCCTCAGCGCTCTGGCTGAGTTTTTGAATTTAGAGCTACCCAAGGACTTGAAAACCCTGTGGGGCACCTATGGACCTGGGCAGGCAGAGTCCAGGAACCTACCCACCGATGAGCAAATCCTGGACACCTTGGAGCAAATTCCCAACCCAGCTTGGCGATTTGTCTATGCCATCATGGCCACCTATGGGTTGCGGAATCATGAGGTGTTTTTCTGTGATTATGCATCCCTGGTGGCAGGGGAACCCAGTATCAAAGTCTTGGACAGCACCAAAACCGGGAGCCATGAGGTCTGGCCCTTTTATCCAGAGTGGGTGGAACAATTTGACCTGCGACAGATTTGCCTGCCACCCGTGGAAACAGATTTGAGTCGCACCACCCTTCAGCGCATTGGGCAACAGGTAACGATCCAGTTTAAACGATACAATCTACCCTTTTCGCCCTACAACTTGCGCCATGCCTGGGCAGTCAGAACGATTCACTTTGGGTTGTCAGATAGTGTCGCCGCTCGCATGATGGGACACTCGGTCGCTGTCCACACACGCACCTACCATCAATGGCTGACACGCCGCGACCAGCAACAGGCGGTGGAAACGGCATTGCAGCGATCGACGCTCACTGCACCGGGGCGAGCTGTGGCTCTTTAGGGGGATGGGGAGATGGGGAGATGGGGAGATGGGGAGATGGGTGGATGGGTGGATGGGTGGATGGGTGGATGGGGAGCGTGTGCTTCGCCCTTAATAAATCTTGAACTTCTGCAACTTATTAAATCCATGCTCCTTAGCATTCGGCGGATAAAGTCCTTTGAATTGAGTTGGGGGTTCTTTAGACAACAAAGGCTAGATAAGTTGCGCTTTAGCGCAGCTTTCTTCCGCAATTTGGCCGTATCGACCCACCCACCAATTTCTGTAAAGTCGTGAAACAAAAGGCGACTCTTTTAACAATAGTTCGGACATTTTTGCGATAGCTAGCCCTCATCCCCTTGGCGATAGCTAGCCCTCATCCCCCAACCCCTTCTCCCGTTCTGGGAGAAGGGGAGCCGGATTGAAGTCCCTCTCCCCTCTTGGGAGAGGGATTTAGGGTGAGGGTCTATATTGGCTGTAAAACAGGGTTTCCAGCACCTCCACAAAAACTGTCCGAAGTATTGTTTTAAGAATCGTGGATTAAACAAGATCCGGATTTACCCTCACTTCAACCCACTTCCCAGGGATCGGGAGTCCAGATTCTGGTTCCCCCTGTTCCCTCAGGGAGCAGGAGCTAGAGGCTGAGGGCAATCTTCTTGAGACATAGACAGTGGATCTTATTTAATTCCCATTCCTAAGAGCCACTTTTTCAGAATTAAATGCGCCAGTTTTAATGACTCCGGGCAAGTCTTTAAACTAGCTTAAGGCTTAATCACAGCAGCTTAGAGGTAATATCATAAGCAGAATTCTATCTACCCTTGTATCGATCGCCGCTTTATTGATGTTGCATCAACCGATCGCCCAAGCTGCTGCACCTCGCGCACCTTGGGTGGAGAGCGAAGTTTATCAGTTCAACCATCCCTTTGCTGCTCAGTTGCCCCAGGAATTAGCGACTAAGATGCAAAAAATGGCAGTGAGTCCCTTTGCGTTTTATCGGGGCACTGCCCACATTTTCTACCGAGATTTGGCCGCCATGCCCATGTCGCGGTTTGTCACCTACAGCAATACGGCGGTTTGGTTGGAAGGGGATATGCACCTACAAAATATGGGGGCATTTCGGGACAGCAGCGGCAATAATGTGTTTGACACGACGGACTTTGATGAAGGGTATCTCGGCCCCTATATCTGGGATGTGCAACGCATGGCGGTTGGCATTATGCTGGCAGCGAAGGAGCGGGGGTTGAGTGCGGGCGATCGGCAAGATGTCGTCCGGGCTTTCCTAGATGCCTATATCAATAAATTGAATGACTTCAAGGGAAGTGATGAGGAGAAATCCTACCGCTTGGACACCAACAACACGAGCGGCTATGTAAAAGACTTGATCCAGAAAGCCAGTGGACAGACGCGCAGTGATTTCCTAGATAAATACACAACGGTCACGTCTGCGGGACGGGTTTTCAAAACAAGCAGTGAACTACAGCCGGTTTCCAATAGTGTTTACAGCAGCATTGCTTCAGCCATGAGTTCCTATGTTGCATCAATTTCTAGCAGCAAGCGTTATAGTAGCAGCTACTATACCTTGAAGGATGTGCGGTTGAAGCTGGGTTCAGGAACGGGCAGCTTAGGACGGTATCGCTATTTTCTGCTCATCGAAGGTCCGAGCAGCGCGGGGAGTGACGATCGGATTTTGGAGATGAAGCAAGAAGTGGCAAGTGCGGTGTCGATCGCGGCTCCAGAGCGCTTACCCGCTTCCACCTACAGCTACCACCAAGGCAAGCGAGTCGCCATGACGCTGAAAGCGATGCTCAATAATGCTGATGTGCTAGTGGGTTACACCACCGTCAACAACATTCCCTATATGATTCGGGAAAAATCTCCCTACCAGGCTGACTTTGACTACTTGCGGCTATCGAGCAAGTCTCAGTTCATAGATGCGGTCACTTATCAGGGTAAGGTTTTAGCCAAGAACCACGCCTTAGCAGACAAGGACTATGACCCCAGCATTATGCCCTACAGCGAAGATAAGGAAATCTCAGATGCGATCGGCACTAACAAGTCGGGCTTCAAGGATGAAATTGTCAACTTTGCTGTGGACTACGCCGCCCAAGTGGAGTACGACTACACTAGCTTCGTCAACGCCTACAATCGAGGGGCAATTCTGTATTAGGGAATCGTGGATTAAATAACATCAAGCAGCCCCGCTGTAGGGGCGTTCGTGAAGCGTGTGATTTGCACTTAGCAGTCGGCAAAAGTCTTTGATTGAATTCCAAAGCTTTTTGCCCGACTGCTTCGCCCTTACCAAATCTCCAACTTAGGAGATTTCTGAGAAAAATTCACCCCTGCACGAGTGAAGCATTCGGGCAGTGATCTTTTGGTCAATTCCAAAGCTTATTTACCGAATGCTTCACCCCTACATTCTTTGGTATAACATTTTCTGGAAATCTCCTAAGGCAACGCGACCAACTGAGCCTCGATCGCTGTAGAATCGATCGCCCGCCCAATGAACACGAGCCGCGTTTGCCGCAGTTCTTCGGTTTGCCAGGGACGATCATAGTAGCGATCGAAGCGGGTTCCCACGCCCTGCATCACCAGACGCATCGATTTGTTGGGAACAGCAACAAAACCTTTTACCCGGTAAATTTCCTGTTCCTGCACCAAGGATGCCAGTTTTGCCTGAAGCTGAACGGGGTCAAAGGTGCGATCGAGGATCACATGGGTGGAGCCAATTTCGTCGTCGTGGTCGTGGTCTTCTTCCGTGTCGTGGTGGCTGGGGCGATCGTCCAGATGCTCCTCCACAGCGGCATGGAAGCCCAGCAATAAACTGGGGTCAAGCCACCCCTGCTGGCTCGGCACAATTTTCACCGATCGGGAAAGCTCTGGTTGGATCAGGCTCAGCGCGTCCGCTTGGGCTGCGGCATCCACCAAATCAGTTTTGGTCAACACAATCAGGTCGGCGCACGCCAACTGGTCTTCAAACAACTCCTGAAGCGGCGTTTCGTGGTCTAAGCTGGGGTCGGCTTGCCGTTGCGCTTCCACAGCTTGCAAGTCCATTGCCAACGTTCCAGCGGTGACGGCTTCACAGTCCACCACTGTAATCACGCCATCCACCGTGGCAGCATTGCAAATCTCGTGCCAGCGAAAGGCTTGAATCAACGGCTTGGGCAGCGCCAACCCTGAAGTCTCAATCAAAATGCAATCCAACTCATCGCGCCGTTTCAGCAGTTCCAGCATCGTGGGTAGAAATTCTTCCTGGACTGTGCAGCAGAGGCAACCATTCGTCAGTTCAATAATATTGACGGGGTTCACGTTGACGGGTAGGACGATTGGTGGGATTTCCGTCTCTGGTGCTTCAGGCTCTTCTGGACAGACTTGGCACGATCGCAACAACTCACCATCGATGCCCAACTCCCCAAATTCATTCACCAACACCGCAATACGCCGGCCCTGGTTATTTTGCAGCAGATGACGAATTAAGGTAGTTTTACCACTGCCGAGGAAGCCAGTGATCACGGTAACCGGAATTTTTGCAGCCATCGGATTTAAGGGGTTCCCAAAAATGACGCTTGCTGATGGATTGCACCAGCAAGCGTGTTAACAAAACAGAGCTTTAATTTTAACCTTCAGAGGTTGCCAGTTCTTCGGTGCTGCCTTTCGTGCGCCGACGGGTGAGGGTGCTAAAGAGCATTTGCCCGATCGCCTTGACCAGGTTGCCTTCTAGCTCTTGGAACATCTTCATGTTCATGCCAAAGGCAGAATTAGCTTCATCCACAATGCGATCGGCTGTCGCCTCATCTACTGGCAAATCATTCATCGCCTGCCGATAATCAGCTTTGAACTGCTTCTCATCCGCAATCTCAGGAAACTCATAGAACGCGGTTCCTTGCCCATCGGATAGGTTCATCCCCCGTTGGGCAATGCCTTTCAGGATTTGTCCGCCCGACAAATCACCCAAGTAGCGGGTGTAGGAATGGGCAACCAGCAATTCGGGGTCAGAATTGGAGATACCGTGAATCCGCTGGATGTAGGCTGTGGCAGCGGCTGAGGGTTCGATCTGTTCCCGCCAGTTCGGACCGTAATAGAAGTAGAGGTCTTTTTCCAGGCTGGCTTTGCGGTTCAATACTGGAAAATAGATTTTGGCAATAATTGGGTGCTGCTGATGGCGCTCCAATTCTTCTTCCATCGCCGAATAGACAAAGTAAAGGTTAGTGACAAGCTTACGGTAGGAGTTTTTTTCCACCGTCCCCTTCAAAAAGCACTTGATAAAGCCGACATTTTCGGCCATAGAATGGGACTTTTTGGTTCCCTCACGTAATTTCGTGGCTAAGTTGCTGCTCATGCTAAATTTCCTATCAAAGTGTCGCTGACTGAAAAATCTCGGTTGCTGTTGCCACCTTCGAGGGTGAATTTTGAAGGATAGCCCCCCACCAAAGCTGACGGAAGTCACCACTCCTTCAAAATTATCGCGCTGGGAGGGTTCCAGAATCTAAAGGCTGACTTAAATCGTAGTAATCCACCCCCAGTAGGTTGGCGAAACAAGAAAAACATGCCTAACTTGTTACACTAAACCGATTTTATGAGAGTTTGTGTTAAAAATTCTTACGATGTTTCTAGGATGGAATAAGCAATGTGTGCCCATCGACTAGGAGAGATCATAATACCTCGTTTATCTCACGAGAATTGTTAAACTGCGTGAGTATGAAACCCGGAGAGCAAGGACCTATGCCTAAAGACTCCTCAATTATTAGTGCATCCCCTGAAATTATGGGTGGGACTCCAGTCTTTGCCGGAACTAGAGTTCCCATTCAGACGCTTCTGGACTATCTCAAAGCGGGCGAATCCATAGGCGATTTTTTAGATGGATTTCCAACGGTGACCAAGGAACAGGTTATCTCCTTTCTTGAAGAGGCTGGAAAGCAACTTGTTGGTATGGCATGAAGCTTCTGCTAGATGAGTGCATCGATCGCAAGCTCACGAGAGAGTTTATCGACCATGAAGTAAGAACAGTTCCGCAAATGGGATGGGCAGGAATCAAGAATGGTCAACTTCTTACGCTTGCAGAAGCAGAGTTTGATGTTTTCATTACCGTCGATCGCAACTTATCGTTTCAACAAAACTTGCCACAACTTGATATTGCAGTCATTGTTTTGCAAGCAACATCTAATCGTTTGGCAGATTTAAAGCCTTTAGTCCCGAAGGTTTTAGCTATTTTAGCTACGGTAGCAAAAGGACAGGCTACTTTCATTAATGTGTAAAAGAGATTGACATTGTCCAGCATTGGTACTAATTATTCAGCCCGTTGCATCACCACAACCTGGCACCACTACAAACTGAGTGTATGCCTCAACGCCTCATCAATATCTGGTGTTGGTAGTGAGCCAATCACACGATAAATGGCTGACAGTGCGATCGTTGCTAGATTGTCTGTCATGACAACCGAGTCTGTGAGCAAACCTGACTGCTGCCCCTCTAGAGAATTAAGCAAAATAGTTACGCGACTGGGATGACCTGCTCGAAACATTTGGCTAGTAACCATCGCAACAATAATCTGGGGTAGTCCCGTTTGTAGGTTATCCGCTTGCAGGATTAAGGCAGGTCGCGTTTTAGCAGAACTTAGGTCAGAATTTGGGAAAAGCACGAGAGCCACATTGCCTCGCTTAATGGTTGGCTTTGGCTGCATCGTAGTCGTCATAAATACTCATCTCAGGGTTGTCCCAACCCTCTGAAAAGGTAGCTAGATTTGCCCGCAACACTCTAGCCTGCTCTCTGTCAATTCCTTGAGATGCTAAATCAATATCATTTTTTCTCAGGAATGTAACAATTACCAAAGCTCCCTCAGGGATGTTAAGGGGATTTTCTAGAAGTTCTATGCGACCGTTGCGGTAGATTCCTTCAACACTTGTTGGCATTCTATATCTCCCGAAAGCTCGTGATTACTCTAAAGTTCATGCTCACTCTAGGCTAGACGGATTTTAGGTATTTGTTAAGAAGGTGTTTGATCAGGTATCCAGCGATCGGGTGCCCATCGCATTCAGATTACCCATCTCCTTTGTAAGTGCTTGAACACCCATTTCTCCGGTGCCGATCGCACATAAAACTTACCAAAATTCTGCAACGTGACACTTTCTACCTGGGCAATTGCTGCGTAGATTTCCTCTAGGGTGGTAGAAACGATCGCCTCCGCTGTTGCCCCGGCTCAGTTTGTGCTGCCACTCGGCGCACTAGTTCTTGATGATCAATGCTGTTTTTGTCGATCGTCATTGCCCACGCTCCCTCGCGAGACCTTGTAAAGTAAGGATATGTAAACAATTATCATCTGGGGCGTGTCCATGCGAGTGATTTTGATGACGGGCAAAGGCGGCGTGGGCAAAACCTCTGTGGCAGCCGCAACCGGGTTGCGTTGTGCGGAAATGGGGCATCGCACCCTCGTCCTCAGCACCGACCCTGCTCACTCCCTAGCAGACAGCTTTGATATGGAACTGGGGCACGACCCCAAGCCTGTCCGCGACAACCTTTGGGGGGCAGAACTGGATGCCTTGATGGAACTAGAAGGCAACTGGGGAGCCGTGAAGCGCTACATTACCCAGGTTTTGCAAGCCCGTGGGTTGGATGGCATCGAAGCCGAAGAACTGGCGATTCTTCCTGGCATGGATGAAATTTTTAGCTTGGTGCGAATGAAACGCCACTATGACGAACAAGAGTTTGATGTGTTAATCATCGACTCAGCCCCGACGGGCACGGCGCTGCGGTTGCTGAGCTTGCCAGAGGTAGCAGGCTGGTACATGCGTCGCTTTTACAAGCCATTGCAAAAGGTGTCTGCGGTCCTCAGACCGCTGTTTGAACCCATTTTCAAGCCATTAGCGGGTTTTTCTTTGCCCACAAATGAAGTGATGGATGCGCCCTACGAGTTCTACCAACAGATTGAAGCGTTGGAAAAAGTGCTGACAGACAACACTCAAACTTCGGTGCGCTTGGTCACCAATCCTGAAAAAATGGTGATTAAGGAATCCCTCCGCGCCCACGCTTACTTGAGCCTCTACAACGTCAGCACCGACATGGTGATTGCCAACCGGATTATTCCTGATGAAGTGCAAGACCCATTTTTTGTGCGCTGGAAGGAGAACCAGCAGGAGTATCGGCGGCAGATTCATGACAACTTTAGTCCGTTGCCTGTGCGCGAGGTGCCCCTCTATTCTGAGGAAATGTGCGGATTGGCAGCCCTCGATCGCCTCAAGGAAACGCTTTACGGGGATGAAGATCCGGCTCAGGTTTACTACAAGGAAACAACGCTGCGAGTGGTTCAAGACCAAGACAGCTACAGCCTGGAAGTCTATCTCCCTGGCATTCCCAAAGATAAGGTGGAATTGAGCAAGTCTGGTGACGAACTCAACATTCGCATTGGCAACCATCGGCGCAATATGGTGCTACCGCAAGCTCTGGCGGCCCTACAACCTGCTGGCGCAAAGATGGAAGATGACTATCTCAAAATTCGATTCGCGGTAACCGCAAGTAGCAGTAGCAAATAAGAACGTAGCTACTCAAGCTGTTAACTCGATGTCGAGCCGCCCTCATCCCCCAGCCCCTTCTCCCAGAGCGGGAGAAGGGGAGCCGGATTGAAGTCCCTCTCCCTGGGGAGAGGGATTTAGGGTGAGGGTAGGCTGAGTAATTACATAAGAACTCAGCGTAGCAATTTCTAAAAGAGTGCGAATCTGGAAAATACTTCATAACAAGGGGCTTAAGCTCCTTGTTCATGCCTCATAAGAATAGGAACCGCCATGGTTGAGTTTCTGCTCATTCATTCTTCTTTGCCCCCTTCATTTGGGAAAATACCTTGTAATCGTCCCATGGCATTGAGGGTATGTTTATATCTTCCTCAACGATCGGATTGGCAATTTTTACTAAGGTGTATTCAATATTGGTGGCATGAATTGCAAAGGTAATGTTGAATAATTCCAAGAATTCTAATAACCAGAAAAACTCGGAGCCACCGATCGCCTCATAGTGCTGAATCAGTTCCGACATCCGAGTTTCTAAATGAGTAATCACCGGATGACAAATCAACACAACCTTGAGCAGAAACACAATTAAGGTCAGCCCATTGCCTTGATAAAGTGCGGCAATAAATAGGGGAGAGGGTCGTTTAGAAGAGTCGATCGTTAAACAATCCACAATTTTCTTACAGGTTTTAAATAATAAGTAATTATCTAAGGGTTGCTGATGACACTTTTGATGATAAAGCTCTAGTTTTTGAACTAAGTTGTTTTTTAAAACCTCAGCAAAATCCTGATTACCCATCCCAAAAATCAGATATTCTCGCAGACTCAGTTTGAACGCTTGATATTTTATGCCGCGAACTTGCCTCAAGAAAATACTCACTAGATTGATGTATGTAAATGATCCCCGCTTGGCGATGACAATCTTAACTAAGCGCAGCAATTCATCCCCAAATGTAGTGGGATTACTCATCTCCTGCGTCTTGGAGGGTGAAGATTGAGATCTAGCAATATACATCGCTAAATCAAAGCGAAATTTCGTTTTGAGCTTCTGAGATAAAATCTTTGCGGCTTCGCGCTGTTCCTGGGGATTCTGCGTATTTGTATATTGCGATGCTAATAGAAATGCGGTGTAACGTTGCTTCCAATTTCCCTGATCTTCATGGCGGGATGCAAAAATCTTCAGGTCTTGAAAATCCTGACTGTCAATGAAGTTATTCAGCCAATTTCTTAAGCGTCGCAGTCGTTGTGGCAAGACTTGCTGGCTGACATTTAAGTTGGAAAATAACTGAGTTAAGTCCTTAACTGCTTTGTAGTTGCGGTAGGTCTCCCAGTTGTTAACCAGGATGTAGCACGATCGCTTTAAAGTATTTCTAAACTCTGTTTCATTGTTTGCCGAAGCCACCTTACATAGGGCTTCATAGGCTTCTGGATTAGTTGCTGCAAAGGGCTGAATAAATAAATGTTTAAAGGCAATCAGTGCTTCCTCTGGCGATCGTTGCTCAACGGCCCTCAATAAGAAACTGTAAATAATGTCCTGAGCCTGCTGAAGACTTTTTGGCTTAGATTGCCTAATAAAAGACTGGCTCTGAGGAGATGTTACCGTTGGAAGATCCCCAACCATGATGGCTGCCTTTAGATACTGCAAGAGATTGCCTCTAAAGAATCTGTACAAGCCAATCTGGGTGTAACAGGATAGTCTGAGCGAGATCCGTAAATGCACAGTCCTGTCAAAATTCAAGAAGCAGACGACAGAATGTGGAACTCAGGAGGCAGAATGAGCATCCAGAGCCAGCACCCAAGTTTTCAACCGATCGCGTTGCTTGCCTACCGCTTCTGGACTTCGACCTGCAATTTCTGCGAGCTATTTAATCATTAATGGAACTTATTTTCTGGAAAGGGCTGCTCATTGGGTTCTCGATCGCCGTTCCCGTGGGCCCGATCGGGCTACTGTGCATTCGTCGCACCCTAGAAAAAGGGATGGTGTGGGGCTTAATTTCCGGGTTGGGAGCGGCGAGTGCGGATGCTGTCTATGGTTGCATTGCTGGATTTGGGCTGACCTTGATTTCCCAGTTTTTGTTACACCATCAGACGGAGTTGCGTCTTATAGGAGGGGTATTCCTTATTTACTCCGGCTGTAAAATCATTGTAACTCGACCTACCGAAGGAGACCCCAAACCCTCTCTTGGCACTATTCCACGCAGTTATATTCAGGGATTGGCCGTTGCCTACCTATCGATGTTTTTGCTAACCCTCACGAATCCCCTGACAATTTTTGCCTATCTTGCAACCTTTGCTGGATTGGGAATTACTATAACCAGGAGTAACGGTTTGACCGCGATCGTCCTAGTTACGGGGGTCTTTCTGGGTTCTACCCTGTGGTGGGTTATCCTCTCTAGCAGTGTGGTAACGTTACAAGCTCGATTCAACATGTATAGCTTGAAATGGATAAACCGTGTTTCTGGATTGATGATTGTTCTATTTGGCGTAGGCGCTCTCTTAGGAATTAGGCGATGAGCAGATTGGTAAAGCTATGGGGCCGATCGCTGGGGCTAGTCTTGGCTCTACTAGTGTGGATGGCGTTTGTGCCCTCCGCCCATGCTGCTTTGCCTTGGGAAAGGTATGTCCAGGGAAATCTTGCGGGAGCCGCTTTTTTGCTTCAAACAGGTTCTGTGGAAGAGTTGCGCCAACAACAGCAGCAGGTCGAGCAGCAGCGATCGGATGTCTCCAGAGAACGCCAACGCTTGCAAAATCTAGAACGTGCTGCACAAGGGAGTCTGGCAGGGCTGGGACACAATCTCCAATCCACCACAATTCAGATTAAAGATGTGGTGTACCAGCTACAACTGGCCAAAAAATCCCTCAAGGAATTCCAAGAAGACCTCATTTTAGCCGAGAAAAAATATCAGCAACAGCAAGCCGCCACCGTTAATCGCTTGCAGTTTTTGCAACGACAACAGGCAACCCAAGGATGGGCCGTGTTGCTTCAGAGCCAGAACCTGAACCAGTTTCTAGACCGTCGCTACCAACTCAAGCGGGTGTTTCAAGCCGATCGCAAAATTCTGGCTCAGCTTCAGGCAGAAGCAGCCGAGATTCAGCGCCAACGAGCAGCCATTGAGCAGCAAAAAAATCAGATTGCCCTCTTGACGCAACAACTGCTGGCCCAAAAGTCGGAAATTGAGGCAGCGGCCCGATCGCAGGGAGAATTGGTTGACCGTTTGCGCTCCGATCGCGCCGCCTTGGAAGCTGCCGAGAGCCAACTTCTGCAAGATTCCCAAAGCTTAAGGGGACTGATTCAACGACGACAGCAACGGGGTATCGGGCCTGGCGGCATTGTAGTGCAGGGCACAGGGCAGATGAGCTATCCCAGTGATGCGGTGGTCACCAGCGGCTTTGGGTGGCGAATGCATCCGATTCTGGGATATCAGCGCTTCCACACGGGCGTTGATTTTGGGGCGGACTACGGTAGCCCCATTCGCGCCGCCGATCGCGGCATCGTCATCCTGGCAGAATGGTATGGAGGATACGGCAACGCCGTGATTATCGACCACGGCAACGGCATTACAACGCTGTATGGACACTCCAGTGAACTTTACGTTTCAGAGGGACAAACTGTGGAACGGGGGCAGCCGATCGCTGCCATTGGTTCCACAGGACTTTCCACCGGGCCACACTTGCACTTTGAAGTCCGGCTCAATGGCGAACCCGTTGACCCAATGGGATATTTGTGAATTCCTGGCTCCCCAGTCCTTAATTTTCTCAGGAGAGCGATATTATTGGTTCATGACAGCTTGGTATGCCTTCACATGGGCATCAATGCCAGTAATCGCGGTGCCGACGACCACAGCATAGGCTCCCAGATCCAGGGCGCGTCGAGCCATTTGAGGGGAGGCAATGCCCCCTTCACAAATCGCTGGGGGAGGAAGCTGAGTGAGTTCGGTCAATAGGTTAAATCCAGGTGGGGAGAGGTGTTGCGTCTCCTCTGTGTAGCCGTAAAGGGTGGTGGCAATCAGGTCTGCCCCGGCTTGAACGGCCCTGATCGCCCCTGCCAACGTATCCACATCTGCCATCACTGGTTTACCCAACTCAGCGTGAATGCGCGCAATCAAACCCGCAACTGTTTCGCCTCCTGGACGATCGCGCAGGGTTGCATCAATGGCAATGATATCGGCTCCGGCTTCAGCAACAGCAGCGGCATGGTGAAACTGGGGAGTAATGTAGACAGAAAACCCCGGAATTTGCTGCTTCCAAAGACCAATGATCGGCACCTGCACCCGCTGGCGCACGGCACTAATATGGGTGGGGGTGTCAATGCGGACTCCCACAGCCCCCTGATTCACGGCGGCTTGGGCGATCGCTGCAATGACGCTGGGGTCATGGAGTGGCGAATCAACAGGGGCTTGACAGGAAACAATTAAACCGTGGGCGATCGTTCGTAGGGCATCTAGCATGGCATCATTCATCTAGCCTACTGGGGCGCTAGCCGGGGCTAACCGCGAGCTACACACATAATCTTGAGGGTCATATTCCTCAGCTTGCCCAAAGGTAGAGGTGGGCAAATAGACCGTAAATGTTGAACCTTTACCGATCGCTGACTCCACCTTAATCCAGCCTTGGTGCATTTCCACCAACTCTTTAGTCAACGCTAAACCTAAACCTGTGCCCTCATACTGGCGATGGTAAGACGGGTCTAATTGTTGAAACGGTTCAAACAGCAGCGCGTGCTGTTGCTCAGGAATGCCAATTCCCGTATCTTGCACTTGCAACACAATCAGAGACTCCTCCAACCAAATTTGTAGCAGCACATGTCCACCTTGGGGGGTAAACTTCACCGCATTGCCCAAAAGATTGAACAGAATCAATCCCACTCGACGGCGATCGGCTTGAATGTAAGCGGGTAGATTAACCAACCGAGACAGATCCAACTCCAGGGTCACGCCTTTATCATTGCTCTGCTCTCGTAACAGTTGCAGACTTGTGGTAGCCAGCTTAGCAATGCAAAACTCATCACTCTTCAGCACAGCCTTACCGGCTTGGATTTCACACAGTTCCAGAATGTCATTGATCAGGGTCAGCAGATGTTCGCCGCTACTGTGAATCGTCTGGAGGTATTGCTGCTGCTTGTGACTCAGGGAACCGAAAGACCACCCCAGCAACGCTTCAGACAAACCAATGACGCAGGTCAGAGGAGTGCGTAGTTCATGGCTCATCATCGCAATGAACTGACTCTTCGTGCGATTTACAGACTGAGCGATCGATAACGCATCTTGTAACTCTTGAGTCAAGGTAGAGGTTTGATGCTCCAACGTTTGCTGTTGTTCCTGCACGAGAGCCAGCAGCTTAGCGTGATGGATAGCAACTGCCAATCCCTCTCCCACCCTCTGTAGCAGCGCTACTTCAGCACCCATCCATTGTCGCGGTTGGGTGTGTTGGGCAATCATTAATCCCCATAACCTCGACTGGACAAAAACTGGAACAATCAACTCCGCCCTGATCTGATAGCGCCGCAGGACATTTAGCAGCCCCGGAGAGAAAACATAGGCTAACTCAGTATCGGCGATCGTTAAGGGAATGCCTTGTTTGTAGTGAGACCCGTGAGAACTATGGACAAAATCACGATGCAATTCAGTAATGTTCTGCACTGATGGAATAGCTTCGTGTGCCCTTGCTTCATACATCACACAGTTACAATGGTTGCAAAGATGACAATCAGCAATATAGATCTCGTCTTGGACAGCTAATCTCAAGTCCAGTTGATACAATAACACGCGATCGACTTGCAACGTTTGTCGAACCTGTTGCGCCGTAGCTTCCAGAATTGAGGACAGGTCTAAATTGTGATAAATCTGACTGGTTAATTGGCTCAGAATGGCAGCGGGCTGCAAAAGCAACATGGGTTCAGAGGCAGGACTGGTAGCCGGAGTCGCCAAAGTCAGCAACTCCACGAGGCGCAGAGTCAATTCACTTTGCAGATGGGGTTGGTTGGGTCGCAGCATCTGATGGGCGTGGTGCAGCAGACCTTGGGCATAACTATTTGACTGCAAGAGGGTTTTCAGGGTCGTCAGGAAAGGGGCGATCGTCTCTGGATCAAAGGTTAACTCCAGACAACATCGCTTCTCTGGTGCATCCAAAGGTGCAAACAGCTTGTAGTTTGGTTGCACTGGAGATCCAATTAACAAGGCACTAAATGCCTCAGATACAACGAGAGTAAAACGCTCTGGAACGTCCTTTGAGGTGAGATTGCACTCTGGATTGCACGCTAAAAGCGCAGCTTCTGTCAAGATGAGGGGCGATCGTACTGCGCCGAATGCATTTGAAGTTGCGCCTTGCTCAGCTACTGCTTGCAGCAAGATGTGCAACTGGTCGAAGGTTGCCAAGGGCAAATCGCGATAAACGTGAGCAGAGCCAAGATAAGACATTGTGGAGATCAAAGGATGAAAGCAAGCTCAACTCACTAGTTTTGCAAAGAACCTAATCAGCAATTCAACTGGTTTCAGCCACTCGAACAATAATAGTGACAAAGTAACAAATGTAATACTTTGTCACTTTGTAATATTTGCAGTAGTAGGGAAGCTGAGTCGAACTTCTAGTCAAACCATTGAGAGTAACTACTAGATACGTAGGCTATCAGTATAGATGAGAATAACTAAACACACTGCTTGGCTTGCCCCCTCTAAAGGTGAGAAGTTTTGGAAACTTCAAGGCGAGAAATTTTAGAGGGGGGTGTACGAGGTGAAGCTGGTATAAACTTTTGCGATCAGCCCTTGGAACTAAGTGCTATGGATTCAATGGACTGAAATCGTTCTCTTGTAGGGGCGAAGCATCCGGTAGACAGAGCCTTGAATCGACCAGAAGGTCATTGCCCGGATGCTAAGTGCAAAGCACACGCTACGCGAACGCCCTTCCGGTGCCTGGTATAAACTTTTCTAGAAATCTCAGCATTCGGCAAACACCTCTGATTGAGTTCTAAAGCGTTCACCCGACTCCTTCGCCAGTTAGCAGACTGAGGCGGTAACCTTTGCCATAAATCGTATGGATCAGGGGAGGATCACCCTTAATTTCGATTTTGCGGCGCAATAGCCGAATTTGAGCAGCGAGAGCATTGCTACTCGGTTGATGTTCATTTCCCCAAAGCTGCTGTTGAATTTGACCATGGGTCAACAGGTGACCCGGATGGGTCATAAAGTAAGCCAACAACTGAGTTTCTTTTTCTGAAAGTGTAATAACCCGCCCTTGGCGATGAACGAATTGATTTTGACAATCCAGCTCTAAATCGCCGACGCACAGTAAAGCCGCAGACCCTGTAGGCTCTGGAGCCAGAGAACGCCGCAGTAGGGCCCGAACCCTAGCTAGAAGTTCGCGCAGTTCAAAGGGCTTAACAAGATAGTCATCTGCGCCAGAGTCTAGTCCTTGCACCCGATCGTCCAGCGTATCTTTAGCGGTAAGAAATAACACCGGAGTCATGTTTCCCCCCGCTCGGAGTTGCTGGCAAATTTCCAGCCCCGATCGATAGGGCAACATCCAATCTAAAATCAGCAAATCGTAGTGATGCTGCCCAACCAGTTGGCTACCCAGTGCCCCATCAGTCGCCACTTCCACATCGTAGCCTTCCCGCGTGAGCAACCGACCCAGCGGCTCAGTCAATTCAACTTCGTCATCGACTAGCAAAATTCGCATATCAAGCAGCAATACTTCGGACAGGTTTTGTGGAGGTGCTGGAAACCCTGTTGTACAGCCAGTATAGACCCTCACCCTAAATCCCCCTCCCAAGAGGCTTGTCATTACCAACATTTTTGAGAAATCGAAGATTTCTCAAAAATGTGAATTCTAAACCTCTTAAAAGTCCCAAATTGTCGCCCGAACCGCCCCCCTGCCCCCCAATTCTGGGGGGTTCTGAGATCGAAGTCCCCCAGAATTGGGACCTTAAAGCCTTTCAGGCATCCATGAAAAGGGGGCAAGTGCAAGGTCTAGAGCATTTGTCAGACACTCTCTAAGCCTTTTAAGAGATGTTGGTAATGACAAGCAAGAGGGGAGAGGGACTTCAATCCGGCTCCCCTGCTCCCGTTCTGGGAGAAGGGGTTGGGGGATGAGGGCTAGCGATCGCAAAAATGTCCGAACTATTGAAACAGGAAGGAAACTGGAAATTACAAGGTAATTTTTGAGCCAGGGTTTAATGAACACCAAACCCTAGAATTTGATGATCTCAGATTTAGATGCAGCGGCGATAGGACTTCATGCTCTGAGACAATGAAGACTGGATTTCCAAACCCTCCAACCCATCCAAGTCACAATTGACCTGCCCCCTGATTCCTAAGATACCTATGATTACCGTCGCTTTACCCAAAGGTGCCCTCCTTACCGAAAGTATTGAGTTACTCCAGTCCATTGGTTTGGACTTTAGCGCTTTTTTAAATCCAGCCAATCGCCAACTTCAAATCTTTGACCCAACATACACCGCCAAAGCCCTGCTAGTACGGACGCAAGATGTTCCAGTGTATGTTGAGTACGGGCAGGCTCAGTTGGGCATTGTTGGCTATGACGTGTTGCGCGAAAAACAGCCTCAGGTCGCACATTTAGTCGATCTTCAGTTTGGACGCTGTCGTATGTCTGTGGCCGTGAAGAAATCCAGCCCCTACCGCTCTGCGATCGAATTACCCCTATACGGTCGAGTCGCCTCTAAATTTGTCCATTGTGCCCATGAGTATTTTCAAACCCTAGACTTGGAGGTCGAGATTGTACCGCTTTACGGATCAGTGGAACTGGGCCCGATCACAGGCATGTCGGAGGCGATCGTAGACTTGGTAGCCACCGGACGCACCCTCCAGGAAAATGGACTCATCGAAATTGAGGTGCTATTTGAAAGCACAGCCCGCCTCATCGCCCATCCCCTGAGCTATCGCCTTAATCAGGACGACTTGCATGGAGCGATTGAGCAACTGCGATCGAGGGTAGGCGATCGACTCATCCTGAACAAATAAATCCGACAACGGTCAAGATGGATACCTCGGTAGAGGCTAGCAGAATTAACGGTCTAACCATCACCCCAGCACTCAAGCTCAAAACTCAGTATCGACAACGCCACGGATCAAACACTCCCACCAAACTGTACTAGGGGGTCTAAAATCACTATGCCGCTTACACACCAAGAGTTTGGAGTAAATTCAGCTAGTACAAACGGAGGAAGGTAATCCACAATTATTCATCTCTTCATCAAAAGCTTCAGCTAGTTCATTCAAAGTTCAAGTTAGGATGATCCTTTCCTTGAGGAGTTCGGGCAAGATGATAAAAGATACAAGATTGCTTCAATATCCTACTTACCCACACACCTCCAAACGCCATGAAACTCAAAACCTTAGGGATTGTTGCCCTCGCTGCCCTCTCCACCCTTTCTTTCACCGTTAAATCAGCCAGCGCTGCAACCTTCTCCAAGGGTTGGAGCTACGGTATTGACTCCTTCACTGACGGTTCAGGAGGCTCTGGTTACGAAATCAAAGGCATCGCGATTAAGCAAACTGGTAGCAGCGTATACGTAGCTTTAACTGGTGGCACTCCCCTAGCTGGAGTCAATGACAGCAGATCCCTTGGTGGCACCATTGGTTGGGGCGACTTGTTCTTCAACTTTTCTGGCAAAGACTTCAAGACCGCCAGCAATGAAGGTAGCTTGATGGGTATTCGCTTCTCTCCTACAAGTGATTCTAAGCTTTCCGCTGGGGTTTACACTGGCGCTAAAGCCACGAGCGTCGCTACTGTAAACAGCGGTTACTCCAGCCTAGAAAGTTACTATAACTCCGGTTTTGATCGCGCCAACACTCAAGGAGATGACATAGCAACCAAGGCTGCTGCCTACAACTATTTTGGCAAAGGCTCAATTCTGAACGTCATTGGTTCTGGAACCAAAGCAGGCAACATCAATATGCTGACGGGTAGCCAGTTGGCTGGTGCTGGGTTGGATTTTGGTCAATTCTCTGCCAATGCTCCTCAAACGATCGGCTTCTCCTTCGATCGCTCACTCCTCCAGAAAGGTAATTTCCTTGCCAACATCTTCCTTGAGTGCGGTAACGATGGTGTTGCGATCGCTGGCAAAAACCTCGCTCAATCTGTGCCTGAAGCCTCCCCTGTTCTAGGGTTGGGTGCAGTTGCCCTTTGCTTTGGTGTCACTCAACTCCGCAAGCGCTCTACTAAGCAAGTCATTGCATAGAGTGTGAAACGATCGCAGTCCTAGTGTTCTGTCAAGAAAATTTTGAGGGTCTTCGACCCCTCAAAATTTAACTCCAACTAACCTCCGAGCTTTCAGCTACCCGTCAATTAATGATTGACAGACTACTAGCCGTCTCTCCGCTTTCAATGTGTGAGTCTGAGATCATAAGGGCTAATTATTTCCAGGTGTTCAGTCCGCAGAACACTTCTTGACATACCACCAGGTGACTAAATATGAGCGTAATTTCTCTAAGAAAATTACGCTCGTACTCTTTTTAAGGGCAATATGTTGAACAGAGTTTAGTTATCTCCGAAACATTTACATAAACTTTGCAAAGTCTTCTATGTTTTCTGAAACTCATGAAGATTTTGCGAAGTTACCACAGTTGCTCTACCCGAATGTCCAGTCTGACTTTACCTTAGTAAAGAATCTCTCGGTACTTGTACGGTTATCGTAAAGCGAACTGAAGCATGACAGCCAATTCTTTACCAGTATCTAGACTAGTGACTCCTGCAACGTCAACAGCAACCAAACTTGCAGAAGTTCATCCCTCTACCTATTCATCTCTTAAGCGCTTGCTAGATATCGCGGGAAGTTTGTTAGGTCTGCTGTTTGTAGCCTTAATTTTTATACCTGTGGCGATCGCCATTAAGCTCGACAGTCCTGGCCCTGTCTTCTACGTGCAAGAACGATGTGGACTCCAAGGTCGTCCCTTTCGGATGTGGAAATTCCGATCGATGGTCAGCAATGCAGAGAGCCTAAAATCAAATGTGCAAAATCAAGCACAGGGTTTAGTCTTCAAAAATCAAAATGACCCTCGCGTCACTCGTGTTGGCAGCTTCCTGCGTAAAAGTAGCGTCGATGAATTTCCCCAGTTTTGGAATGTCTTGAAGGGAGAGATGAGCTTAGTAGGTACTCGCCCTCCGACCCTAAACGAAGTTGAACGTTACAGCCCGCGACACTGGCAGCGCCTAAACGTCAAACCTGGAATGACAGGAGAATGGCAAGTGAATGGGCGCTCTACGGTCAGGGACTTTGAGAAAATTGTGGATTTGGATCTGCGATATCAACAGCGCTGGCATCCTTTGTATGATGTAGAGATTTTGTTGAAGACAGTGTACGTTATTCTCGCCAAGGTCGGCGCTTATTAATAGACCTGTTAGGAAAGGGCAGCCAAAATCGCTGAAGGTCTTGTCCTGTCTAGCTTTCAGAGACTTTGCTCAGAAATCGCTGAAAGTCTTTCTACAAGGAGGTTTCAAGGTTTTTAACCTTATAACCCAACAAGTCTAATGTAGTAGGAACAAGAACCTACTCAAAAAGTTTATCTGATGTACTCGCAGATCACGTTAAATCCTCTATTTCAACGGAGAAATTTTCCTATTAGGTCGGACTCCGGTGGATATCAGTGACTTCGTAAATCTTCGCTTACGCTATCGATGGGTAGCTTTCTTGTTAGAAAACTGTCTGAACGATTGACCAAGAATACCTTAGACAAAAAATCTTAGTAATTACTCAGGCTGCTAACTCAATATCGAGCCGCCCTCATCCCCCAGCCCCTTCTCCCAGTGGGAGAAGGAGAACCGGATCGAAATCCCTCTCCCTAGGGAGAGGGATTTAGGGTGAGGGTAGGCTGAGTAGTTACAAATCTTAAATCAAAGCTCCTAGCCAGGAAAATCGGGAGGCTGCTTCATAAATAGCGCCCGATAGACGAGTTCGCCCCGTTCTAGCGTTGATTGTTCTCGCTCAGTGGCGACAGGAAATGGGTTATCCTTCAGCCAGCCTGCTGCCTGGAGGTGCAGAGACCCATCGATCGCAAACCGATCGCGCATTTCGATCGCCACCTCCTCCACATCGGATTGTACAAAAATCATGCCCCCGATCGCCAAATATTTCGTGAGTTCCGCCACAACCTCTGGCTGCACCACCCGCCGCTTTTGATGTTTGCGCTTAAACCATGGGTCAGGAAACTGAATCGTCACCCGTTGCAATGTATTGGGTTGGAGCGAAGCCAGCAAGGGCTGAAGGGAATTATTGGCATTACAAAACAGGTAATGCAGATTCGCTAAATGTAGTTCATTGCGACGGACGATCGCCTGCCCCACCAAGGGTTCTCGAATCTCCAAACCTAGGAAATTCCACTCGGGTTGGAGTTCAGCCAGGTTCAGCAGAAACCAACCGCGACCACAGCCAATATCCAAATGCAAGGGTTGTGTATCCTTGGCATAAATCTTTGTCCAATCAGGAGGGGTTACCGGAGTCTGATACTTACGACTCAAGGGATTGACATGTTCCCGCACTCTTACGATCGCCAACCTTACCTCTCTCCTTCTCCCACCACTTCACCCATCCAAAAAGGGTTTAGTACCTTAGAAAATGTTTGCAAATTACCGTGTGGTTTTACACTCGCCCCCCAAACCCCCCAGAATTGGGAGGTTTGGGGGCGGATCGGAGCGCAATTCATGTCTACAAACAGTTTCTTAGAACCACCTTGTTGGACTATTACTTAATCACATACCTTCTACTACCCTGCATCAGGATGGAGAATGTGAAAATTAGATGTTCTCCGCGCCCATTGAATAATAGCATCCAGCATGTCTTTGGTTGTCGTTCTAGACACGAGTAAACTTGTATAACGACTCTTCTGATTCACAATCACGATATCAAAGTTTTTACCATGTACGATTGTATGCTCGAATTCCTCCAAACTCAAATAGCACTTTAAGAGAACTTGCAGACTAATGGCTTGGAAACTAGTTTGCACCCAGTCCATATCATTAATATTTAGCAGGGTAAAATCCTCCTCAATCAACCCATTCGTGTCAAATGTTGCAACTCCCAGAACATTGTAGGGAGCTTGGCTTGAAACAAGGTTTAGACCACCATTTCGATGAAGCTTAGATGTACCTGCAATATGTCCATATCCTTTAAAATCAGCATGGAGTTGTGAAGTCATAACAAATATATAACAAGAGAAAATAGCTGGTAGAAAAAGCAAGTTTGAATCTAATCCAACAATTAAAGAGAGTAGTTAATAACTTGAGATCATCTCAATCCTACACCCCTAATCTTCTTCCTAAAGAGTAAGGGGCACCGAGCTAGGTTTTGTCTCTTTAAGCTAAGGAGAGCGTCAAGGTGAAGATGTTTAGATAGAAGATGACTCACATTTCCACTCCAAACAGCAAGATTAGTAAAACTAGATCATGTGCATGTAAAGCTAACCTGATAGCTCCACAGATGTAACATCAGAGATCAAACAATAGAGGATGTTCTAAAGGGGTTGACTTGAACTTGAAATACAACTCAGAGGAGTGATTCCAAGTCCCAGAACCCTAATTTTCTTGTAGTAGCTTCTCGGTAGCTAGAGTAGCTAAGTATACGATAGATAACTTTTCAAACATCTTCTTAATAGCTTAATTAAAGCTATACTTCCTATGGCATTACTACGTAAAATTTATGTGGTAATGCTGTTACCTAGTGAACTGTAAGTAATCCTCCCTATCCAGCTACGAACTTTTATCTACAGAATTAGGAATCTCAAATGATTGAAATACCTGTATTCTTAACCACGATGTAATGTATAAATAATTCAGGCGCAATTATTTGTAGGATGGGTAAAGCCGTTCCGGCATACCAGAAAGGCGATAGCGAAACCCATGCGGGCGTTGGGTTTCGTTCCTCGACCCAACCTACGCCCATCTTATATTTAATTCCACCCATCTACTTACCAACGAAGGTAGGGACGAAGCATCCCACTCAGGGACGAAGCTTGGCAGTCATCTTCCGGTCAATTCAAAGGCTTATCTGCCGAATGCTAGATGCAAAGCACTACTACGGAAACGCTTATCTAGCGATAACATTTTTCTTGGAAAGCTCCTTGTTTAGAGATACGTTATCTTAGTTATGAGATCTTAAACAGGGTTGCTATGGCTCTCAACTTCCGGTTTGCAGTTGTTAGTGATTTGCACATTGCCCTACCCTCCACAATTTGGGAGCATCCCAGTCGTTTTCATCTAGTAGAAGTTAGCATTCCTGCGTTGGAGCAAGTGCTGACTCACTTGGCGCAGCTTGATCTGGATTTTTTGCTGTTACCTGGAGATCTGACGCAGCACGGAGAGCCGGAAAATCACTGCTGGTTAGCAACGCGGCTCTCTCAGTTGCCCTTCCCTACCTACGTGATTCCCGGTAACCATGATGTGCCAAGACTCTTTGCCAGCCAGGAGTCGATCGGGTTGGCAGATTTCCCCGCGTACTACCATAAATTCGGCTACAGTGACCCCTACCAACTTTACTACACCTGCGAAGTGCTGCCGGGACTGCGACTGATTGGCTTGAACTCCAATCAATTTGATGATCAGGGCAATCAACTGGGCTGTCTGGATGAAGCACAATTGCAATGGCTGGGCCAAGTGCTGGAGGATGCGCGTGAAGAGATGATCATGGTGATGGTGCATCACAATGTTGTGGAACACTTACCGAACCAAGCCCATAACCCTTTGGGTCGTCGTTACATGCTGGATAATGCTGCCGCTCTGCTCCAGATCCTCCAGAAAGCTAAGGTAGAGCTTGTGTTCACGGGGCACTTGCATGTGCAGGACATTGCGCGTTGGCAAAATGTGTACGATATCACTACGGGATCTCTGGTCAGCTATCCGCATCCTTACCGGGTCATAAATCTCCATACTGATGAGCAGGGAAAACGATCGCTCCACATTGAATCGAGTCGGGTTGCTGCTGTACCAGAGTTTCCCCAACTCCAAGAGTTCTCCCGTGAGTGGATGGCCGATCGCAGTCAACCCTTCATGCTCAAGCTGCTAACTCAATCCCAACTGGGTTTATCCTTGGCAAGTGCTGAGGCGATCGTGCCTCACTTCCGCTACTTTTGGGCAGATATCGCTGGCGGAGATGCAGTCTTCGAGTTTCCCGGTCTACCAGCCTCTGTTAGCCGTCATTTTGCCTCTTTTGGGGCGATCGACCACGAAGGTAAACTCGCCCCCATTGACAATTGCACAACGTTATATCTCTCATAATCGATCGGCTTTACAGTCTCTATATTGCAAATCATGTCGTCAGGTTTCAAATAGTCTCCTGCTGTAACTACTCAGGCTGCTAGTAGTCTGTCAATGATTAATTGATGGGTAGCTGAAAGCTGGGAGGTTAGTTGGAGTTAAATTTTGAGGGTCTTCGACCCCTCAAAATTTTCTTGACAGAACACTAGCTCAATGTCGAGCCTGCCCTCATCCCCCAGCCCCTTCTCCCAGTGGGAGAAGGGGAGCCGGATTGAAGTCCCTCTCCTCAGAGAGAGGGATTTAGGGTGGGGAGCATCTCAGTTTTGTAGAGGATACGCCAAACCCCCTCATCCCCCAGCCCCTTCTCTCAAGCTTGCCGTTACCAATATCTCTTAAAAAGCCTGCACAGTCAGATTTCTAGACTATGTTGCTATTCTCAACAGTAACCACTTATTGACAGTTAGTAACGAAGGCATTGGGTTTTAGAATTTACATTTTTGAGAAATTGAAGATTTCTCAAAAATGTTGGTAATGACAAGTCTCTCAAGAGGGGAGAAGGGGAGCAAGATCCAAGTCCCTCTCCCCACCTGGGAGAGGGATTTAGGGTGAGGGTAGGCTGAGTAGTTACCTCCTACCGAACTAAGTTGACTCACTGAAATAAGTAGATTCAGTTAAGCGAGCCTAAAAGTATTTACGACAGGGATGATGGAAGGCTACGGTAATATCGAACCCTCGTTACCATCACAACCCATGACTTACTTGAAAACGGGATTGAATTTCAAAGCACTCTTACAGATGCTAGGAGTCACCAGTGGATTATTGCTTCCACTCTGTACCGCAGCCGTGGCAGCCGATCGGCGCATTCCACAAGGCACTTCAGCTAGCAACTCCACTCTCTTGGCTCAGCGCACCGTCAACAACTGCCGGGATGGAGAAAGCATGTTCCTGTCGGTCGAAACCAAGAACTTCTTAGTTAATATTTGCGGTGGAGACAATCCCTACACCTACGTGGGTGTAGACAAAAAAACCCGTAAAAGCATTCGTCTACCCCTTAAAGACTACGATCCACAGGGCAGATACTTTGAGGCGGTTAATGGAGAATATACCTATATTCTGGCTCAAACTCCCAAAGGCAAGTTCTTGACAGTCACTCGTGGCACCCGTGAGCTTCTCAGAGAGTATGTGATCCGGGGTTGGTAGATTTTGAGCAAATGGATCAGGGAGCGGATTAATCTACACAACCTCCTCCCTGACTCTCAACTTTAATTTGACCAAAAACCTGTTAAGAACTCAGCTTTTTCTTCTGTCGCCGACGGTTGGCAGTAATGACGGCATGATCAACTGGAAAGCCCGCCACTGGAATCACTTGATACTTGCGCTCCGTCTCTAACTGCTTCAATTCAGTGAAGGCAATCCAATGGATACAATCGACAGGGCAAGTGTCGATTGCCTCCTGGATTAACTCCTGGGAATCTCCGTCTTGCCTAACCACCCGCGATCGTCCGTAATCTGGCTCAATGTAGAAAGTATTGTGGGCAACATGGGCACAGTGCTTGCAGCCAATGCAAGTTACCTCATCCACGTAGACTCCTTTTTGCCTTATGGAACCCCCTAGCTCTGGCTCTAACCCAGACAGCAAAGTGTCCCGTAGAACTCCCCCCAGTTCTGGCTCCAGATCAGTTCGTGGCACGGCAGCCCGAAATAAAACCTGAGAGGGCTGCTCCTGAGGGCTGTCAGAGGAAGGAAGAGGTTTAGACATCACGCACTCCAACGTTGAAGAACCAAAGAGATAGAACCATCGCCATTCTGTCTCTGCTCAGTGAGTTGAAATCCCTTTTGTGCAGTTTCATTCAAGACAGTGTGGTAAGCATAGCGCTGAGTCACTCTGCTCAGAAAGCCATCAACCGACCAATCTTGCTGCCAGTACTGCAAATCAGCGACCAATTCATACTCGCTGCCATTCCAACTAAAGCCAATGTCGTAGCCATTGGGTTGCTCAATTGCGAGTTCAGCGTTGCGAGTTTGACCTCTGTAGCCCCGTATAGCTTGAGACTCCGACTTCCAATCAATCCCTAAATCCGTAAGAGCAGCTTGTAAACAAGGCAGATTCCGAAGCTGAGTTTTAATTTGACTAAAGTGTGACATGGCGTTTTGAGTTAAATAGCAGCAGTGAAAAATTGAAAGGGTAGAGGAATTGAAAAACTTGCTCGGCGAAGGACTCTAATGGAGCGAACTTACTTACCACTCACTAAAAACTGATTGAGCCGCGACTGCTGAGGGCTGAAGTGAGGATTGAGAAACTGAGGGGGAAAAGTATTCAGAAGTTGACTCGTGGCTGACAACCTCGCCCAACTGAGCCTCGATCGCCGCTGTTACTTCAGTGCAAGAAGCTCCTTGGATACCGTGTACCTTTTCTTGCACCCGTCCGTCAGGGTAGATCGTAAACTCTAGTGTTTCCATAGCTTTGTCAAAATCGATACTTTACATTTCACAAGAACTAGTAACTGGCGCGATCGAGCAACTAAGCAATCGTCCTCAAAACTATAGCTTTTGAACCTATACCGCTTGTCTATCTTGTAGATTCAAATCTCATTGATTCAAACAAGGTAGCTGAGATTTCAGAGTTAACTTTTTGGAACAGGGCGAATTACCTACTGATGACATATTTTCCGTGATCTGACGAGTTTAATGGAAGGGAAACTTAGCAAAAGTTAACCCCAGATTATGTCACCCCTTTCAAGGGCTTACTAAGATTGCCTCAACTCCCTAGCATATAAAGTATGAAATCTATTAGGGACTTTAGAACGCCTGCAACTAGTAGAGGCAGCTACAAGATAGGTGATTCCCTCTTAAGTATCGCGCCACACCACATTGGAGCAAGAAAAGCGATAGATAAGAGAATAAACTAGATACTTTAATAAAAGCATACATTACATGATCTTATTACTGTTATGTTCCATCTTCCCCCTTTAGACGGAATATTTAAATCTTGAAGGATGCTTAAAAAGTGGTTGGTTAGGATGAAGTGGTGAAAATAAAATCTGTGGACACTTTTGGGGGGTTAAAACACAAAGTCCGAGAGAAACTTCCCTCGGACTTTGTGTTGAATTAGCTTTCACCAATTTACATCGGCAAAGACACTCGATCGCTTTGCAACAAGGTTTTAGAGACTGAATCACCTGCCCGACGAATTTGGCGGGTTAATTGGGCAGTCAACACGGTTGTCGCTGTCCATTGGGCTAGGACTCCCATGCAGGCTGCCAAGGTAGGCAGATGCTCCAAAGCCATCCACGGGAAGGCAGTAAGTAGCCAAACAGCAGGTACTTTCTCAGGAAGGGACAGCGTGAACAGGGCTACAACAGGCAACAGGACGATCGCGCTAACGGTGCCAATGGCCCAGGAGGTGCGCCACTGATTTTTCATCATCACCATCAGTTGCACAACCGTGGCATAGACCATGAGCATACTCAGGGTCAGAACCACGCTAATCGTGGCTGCAACCTTGTACACATCTGACTCCCGCCCATCCCACAGGGCAACCCAGGGCAGCAGGATCGCAGCAGCGATCGTCAAATTGAGGGCCATCGCCACCAGCGCAGGGCTTTTCTCAGCCCAAATCAAATCGGGTAGCAGGCGACTGCGTTTGTGTCCATCCTGAATTGTCACTTGTTCGCGACGATATCTGGCCCAATCTTGCACGGCTTGGCGCTGGGGAGACATTGCCAGCATTAAGCCCAAGAAGAAGACCAAGTTCATACCCAAGAGTTGGCTGAGGTGCATCCCGATCCAAGAATCTTTGGTCTCAACTCCAGAAGCAGCAAAGCCTACGATCGCCACTTCAAAGCAGGCAACCAGCAAGTAACTCTGGCTCTTGCTCCAAGTGGTGGCATTGGGATTGCGAAAACAGCGCTCTAAGGCTTGCCAAACCCAGTAGGTGGCTACAGCAAAGTTCACTAGCATCACAGTACCTAAACTGACAGGATTGCTGCCTATAGGAAGGTTAAACCACTGCAATGGCTGTAAATTCTCTAATATCCAAGGCACTCCTTGACCAAAAATTTGCCCTGAGCTTAATAAATTTGAGGGAATTAAGTAAGGCAGAATAGTGGTTGGAGAGAGCAAACGAAGCCAGTCGATCTGAGTGCCCGCAGAACTGACAATGAGCAGCGATAGCAGTAAGGCACCCCCTCCAAACCAAGCTTGGAAGCTGCCCACCCAGCTACTTGTAATCCCAAACAAGAGGGCAACGCTGTAGAAGAACACCGCACTTGCTATGACCAGTCCATCAAAACCAAGGATGAGCCATGGAGAAATCTGAGCCGTTAGTCCGGTAATCAGATGGAGGGGCAGCGCCAACGCTAAGACCAGGTAAAGTAACGCGGGTACGCCGAGCAGTTTGCCCACCAGCAAGCGCTGAGTCGATTGGGGAGCTAGGCGAATGAAGTTAAGCGTTCCTCGACGCTCTTCGTGGTTCAAATCGTTGAGGAGCAGGTAGGTGCCAACGGTCAGCAGCGACATCAGCCCGAACAAGCTGACGGACATAAAGACATCTAACCACCACAGTTGCCAATTAATGGCGATGTCGCCCATTGGTGTTAATTGGCAGGGAAAGATGGGATAACCATAGAGGGATGCCCCTGTACAGTAACGGCTATCACTTTGCGTGGGTACGGACGGCAGCTTCACTAGAAAACTGGCGACGAGGAGCAGTTGCCCGATCGCTGACACTGCGGTTGCCAAAAGCAAATTGCGGGGCTTCAGACGGCCCTTAAGCTCTCGAAATAGCTGTGGATTCCAGTCTCCCAATTGGTCTAACCAGTGTTGTATCATTGCGGGTTTCCTCTGCCTTGACTCAGTGCTTGATAGTTTAAGAGCGAAATAAATATGTCGTATTGGTTTGTTATTACCCAGGATGGCATTTTCTAAGGGTAGTCGTCATCCTGGGCAGGAACTGTGTGTCTTGTACAAATTCACTTGAATACAAATTCACTTGGAGAACCTGACCCACAATTACTTCGCTAGGGAGGAAGCGTTGGCTGACATCAGTGCCTTGGATTCCGATTCTCCGGCTTTACGTAGTTGCCGAGTGAGGCGGAGATTGAGTCCTGCCAGAATAGCCCATTCTGCCAAGATGCTGAGGGCGATCGTCAGCGCTGAAACTTCCTTCAAAGCTACCCACTGGAACGGGGAAAACAGCAGCAACACCGCTACGATCCCTGACGGAGCGCTACTAGCACCGCTGGGAGAAATAATGGCAAGGGCAATGGGAAAGCCGATCGTTAGAGCCACGAGGGTTAGCAGTGTCCAGGCAGCCCGCTTAGAAGACTTCATAAACAGTATCATCTGGGCGATCGTGGCATAGATCAAAATCAAGCTGGAACTGAGCAGCAACCCGGCGATCGGTTTCAGCTTCTCTGTGCCTTCTGGCCAAAATAGAATCCAGCCGACCAAGCAGGCAAGTGCAATGGCGAGATTCAAAGCAATGGCGACTACAGACGGACTGCGCTCTCCCCAAATTAAATCCTTCAGGAGGGTTTGGCGGTTTTCAGCTTTAGTGCTTTCCCGCCGATATCGGGCCCAATCGAGTAATTCTTGCCGTTGGGGAGAGAGAGCAGCCATGAGGATGGCAAAAATCATCATGTTAACGACAGACACAACAATTAAGGCCTCGAAGTGATAGCTGGAGTAGGGGGAGGTGGGTGCTTGAACCGCGAATCCCAGCATGAGAATTTCCAGATAAGCCACGATGCTATAACTTTGCCGTTTGCTGACGATCGTCCGGCTGGCACTGTAAAAGCAGCGATCTAATGACTTCCAAATCCCATAGGTCACGAGGGCATAGTTAACCAATGCAAACCCGTGCCCCATTAAGAAAGGGTCTAAAGTCAGAGAAAACCAATGTAGCGGATCACCGGAATAGGGAGAGTCATAGCCTTGAAAGTACGGCGTGAAGGGCTGCCAGAGGGTGTAGATGTTCCAAGTCAGGTAGGCAGGGACAACCATAAACCCTGTGATTGCCATAGAGGACAAGGCTAGTCCTGACTCCAGGGATGCAACACCAAGGCTGAGTTGCGATCGTCCTGCCAGAAACGCCACCAACAAGGCAACACTGAAAAAGCAGGCACAAGCCGCACCTAGAACGCCGTAATAGCTGAGTAAAAAGACGGGGTCAGCCTTTGTGTTAAAGGCAGTCCAGAGGTACAAGGGCACAATTAGGGCAACTCCCAAGTAAACCAGAATCGGTACACCTAAAAGTTTCCCAAGCAGAATGTCTCGGCTAGACTGCGGACTGAGGCGCACAAAGTTGAGCGTGCCGCGCCGATTTTCCCGTCCTAGGTCTTCAATCAGCATATAGACGACGGGGACAATGAGCAGAAAGGGCAGCATCCAGTTGAGCGAAATGAATAACTGGGCCCAAAATTCCGGCCAATCAACCACGGAGCCTCTGACTTCATCAATGTAAGAGGACTTATTCGTCATCACCATGAAAAAGAGAACAGCCTGACCTACCAAGGAGAGGGCAGTGGCGATCATTACATTGCGAGGCCTTAAACGTCCCTTGAGTTCTCGAAATAGTTGGGGGTTCCAATCGCCGAGACGGTCTAACCAGTTGCGTGTCATAGGGAAGCTCCAGGGTGTGGGATAGGAAATTGGGCGCGATTTGAAAGTAGGAGGCGATGTGCAACTTTCCCGAACCGCCCTCACCCCAACCCCTCTCCCAAAAGGGGAGAGGGGCTAAGATTTGGACGGCTCCCCTTCTCCCAGGGGGAGAAGGGGCTGGGGGATGAGGGCAGACTTTAAGTTGCACATCGCCCAGTAGGTTTTTAAGAAGCTTGCTTATGTCCTAATTTTAGGAAGATGGTTTCTAAATCTTCTTGGGTGCAGTGGAATTCGGTGAGAGGAATCCCAGAGCCAATGAGCGATCGGAGCAAGTCTGCCCGTTGTTCAGGGTTGCCCCCAAAGGCTATGCGTACTTGCTCGGTGCCTGGCAAAACTTCTACGTCCTCAATGTTGGGGTAGTTGCGTAGCTCTGCCTTCAGCACGTCCACATCTCCCAGGGTAGAGAGCAAAATTTGTTGGCGACTCATCCGGGCGTATAAGTCTTTGAGGGAGGCACTTTCCACTAAAAATCCTAGTTCCATGATGCCCACAGAGGTACAAAGCTCTGCCAAGTCGCTGAGGACATGGGAGGAAATTAGAATCGTCATCCCGGCTTCTTGCAGAACCTTAACAATTTCCCGAAACTGCATCCGGGCGATCGGGTCCAGTCCTGAAACTGGTTCATCCAGCAGCAACAAAACTGGCTCGTGGATGATGGTGCGGGCGAGACTCAGGCGTTGCTTCATCCCCCGTGAGAGGGTCGCAATCAAGCTATCGCGCTTTGGAGCCAGTTGCACCAGTTCTAAAACCTCATGCAAACGCTGACGGCGGCGGGGCTGGCGGAGTTGATAGAGTCGGGCAAAATAATCTAGGTAATCCCAAACGGTTAGATCATCGTAGAGAGGAAAGTCGTCGGGTAAGTAACCTAGGCGACGCTTAATGGTGGAATTACTTTGGTCTCTGGTGATGCGTTCGCCATTGATGTAGATCTCGCCAGTTGTGGGTTCTTCAGCGGTGGCCAACATGCGAATCAGAGTAGTTTTCCCGGCTCCGTTGGGCCCAATGAGTCCATACACTTCACCCATTTTTACCTCCAAGTCGAGGTCGTGGACGGCAATGTGGCGATCGAATTGCTTAGTCAGTCCGTGGGTACGAATTGCGAGTTCTGTTGCCATAAAGATTCAGGGGGTAAGGAGGGCAATAGCTACCAAGGTTTATGTGCGAGGTTACCCGCTAGCCTAGCTCCTGCCTTCATGAATTGGTGGTGGTATTTCGGAAAATGAAACGGATTGTCATGAGGTATGCGGGATAAATCATTGGTTGCGAATTGATTCAAAGTCTTCATGGCGTAGATATGGGAACTCTAAAGACTGATGTATGGCAAGTACTTCCCTTATCTGTCTGTTCGATGAATAATGATGGGTGGATGTTAAATTTTCTAGGTGCCTTAGCACTGGGGTTGGTAAATACCTTGAACGCAATTGTTGAGGCAAAAACGGGGCACGGTGGGGAATTTTCTGTCGCCTGGGTAAGGTTGGGCGCAGAACTAGGACTTTCGATTAAGGCTCTGCGGCAGATTTTGTGTCTGTCCCATTCTGGCACAGTGCGATTAGTCGATCGCTTGGAGGCGATGATGACGGATGCAGGACGGGCTGATACTACTTGTCGGCTGTGTGATGGGACTGCCTGTCCTGACGATCGGTGCCCCATGGAACCAAACCAGTTGGAACCAAACCAGGTAGAACGAAAACAGCGGCGATCGGTGATTCTATGAAGAACATCTGGATGGCTCTAAGCTACGCCTTTTGTTGGGGTGTGGGCATGACGTTTTCCAAGCTTGCCTTGGCAGAAATCTCAGCTCCAACATTATTGATTATTCAGCTTGTTGTTAGTGTCTCGTTTTTGCAAACAATTTGCTATCTAAAAGAGCGAAAGTTATTCATATCTTGGAAAAGTTTGAAATTGGGGATGGCCGGAATTCTTGAACCGGCCTTTGCTCACATGGCTGGAACGTTAGGACTCTCTCTCACAACGGTTAGCAATGCATCGCTGATTGGCTCAACGGAAGTTATTTTAACCATTCTATTTGCGGCTCTATTTTTAGGTGAGAAGCTCACGCCAACTAAATTACTGCTGGCGCTCGTTAGTTTTTCAGGTGTACTTTTCCTCATTGGAGAAAAGCTTCACAATTCAGCGCGTGGTTCGTTTACAGGAGATTTACTGGTTTTACTTGCGACTGTTATTGCAGTGGGGTATGTCATCTTGAGCAAAGTGCAGATTACAACAGCTAGCCCTCTGGAAATGACGGTTTCACAGCAGCTTGTTGGGTTAATTGTGACCCTGATCTGCCTTGGTATATTTTCTCTGGTAAATCCAAACCATAACATCGACTTTACGGGAATCCGGCTTCAGTTTTGGCTACTGGCGATCGGTTCGGGCATTATGCAATATGCCTTGGCGTTTCTATTTTATTTGACTGCATTAAAAACGGTGCCAGTGAGCCAAGCAGCATTTTATGTTGCCCTGGTTCCGGTTTTTGGAGTGTCCAGCGCTATTTTATTGCTGGGTGAGCATCCTAGTGTGACCCAATGGATTGGCGGAGGACTGGTGCTGGTCTCATCCTATGGGGCGAATCGGCTTAAACCTGGCTAAGGATCGGAACACGGTGTAAGTTTGGGTTCCGAGCCGTCCGACCCTTGGGGGTGCCCCCAAACCCCCTTCTGGGAAGCCGCTTCCCCCAGCACCGGAAGGGCGAAGCATCCGGGCAATGACTTTCTGGTCGATTCAAGGACTTGTCTATCGGATGCTTCGCCCCTACAGCGGTAACATCTTTCTCGGAAATCTCCTTAATTGTGGGAGGACGAAAGCGCTTCGCTTTGCTGGGGATGCAAGGGTTGTGACGCTAGGAAGCCGATCGTACATAAGTTCATCCACCGTTCGTCCGAGCGCTGTTCGGCTGAGCGCTCACGTCGAAGCCCATCACCCTTAACTCAAAACTCAAAATTCAAAACTCAAAACTATCCCCCTAAAGGCTTCTACCAAGCTTTACGAGTGAAACTCACCCCACACCAAAGGTTTTCTCTCTGGAAATATCGAGGGTGTCGCCGATCTGTTCGCCATTATGGTAGGCAGCGAGAAGTATACCGCTAGCATTTCCCCAGGCGATCGTCCCTGTGGCATCAAGTCCGATCGCGCCGAAATCCCGTTGCCGCTGTTGAGCTTCGGTAAACGATCGCTCAAAGGCTGACAGCAGAGGCAGTCCATCGGTTACGCGCACCACAATCCGAGCGGCCAAACACTCGTCAATAATATCCTCGCCAATGCCTGTGCAACTGACGGCAGCTTCGGCGGTGGCATAGTTGCCTGCGGGCATGGCTGAATCGCTAACGCGGCCAATGCGCTCAAATCCTTTTCCCCCTGTGGAGGTGCCCGCTGCTAAGTGTCCAGCGCTATCGAGGGCTACGACTCCGATCGTGCCTCGGCGGGCGGTGGACTCGTCCTGGAAAACCAGTTCCGGCACGGGATCAACAGCAACGATGTCGGCCATACGTCTCGTAAAGTTGCCCTGACGCTCTTGAATCCATTCCTGCAACCGCAGTTCAGTCATAGGATCGAAGGGGGGTAACTGAAGTTCCCGCAGCAGTTCAGCGGCCCCGTGATCTGACAAAACCCGGTCTTGGGCGCTTTGGAGGAACTCGGCGAGGCCGATCGGGTGCTGGGCCCGCGAGACATTGATCACGCCGCTGAAGCGCTGTTTTAGCCCATCCATCAAAGCCGCACTCATGCGAATTTGGCCATCTGATTGCAGCACAGAACCAATCCCAGCGTTGAAGCGGGGATCATCTTCTAAAAGCTGACAGCCTCTAATAACGGCCTCTGAGGCGCTGGCTCCCGCCAACAGAAGGGCGTAGGCATCTTCTACAACGCTGTAGAGCGACTGCCGCACGGCTTCTGCGCCTCCTTTGCCTTTCAACGAACTTCCCGCGCCGCCATGAATAATGAGTTTGGGCTGTGTGCCTTCAGTTGCCATGATGATCCCTGTTAGTTGCGTACTCGTGCTTGAGCAGCAATCTTAGAGCTTTCTGAGAAGGGATGGTTGATCCCTCTAAAAGTAGATTGACAAATGCGCTTACGCTAATTTGATATGGAGGGATGGAAAACTTCTGCCAGGTAAGGGGTTTAAGCACACCGTCTCACAGAAAATCGTTCTATGCAGTCTCACAAGAAATTGACATAAGGAGATTTCCAGAAAAGGTTATACCAGGCACCGGAAGGGCGAAGCATCCGGGCAATGACTTTCTGGTCGATTCAAGGCTCTGCCTACCGGATGCTTCGCCCCTACAGCGGTAACATCTTTCTCGGAAATCTCCTAAGTGCCTTTATTCCTGTGCATTTTGGGGTTTGGTGCTGGAGCGACGGCGGCGACAGCGATCGGAGCAATATTTCACCTCGTCCCAGCAGCCCTCCCACTTTTTACGCCATGTGAAGGGTAGTCCGCAGACAATGCAGGTTTTTGTTGGTAAGTCAGATTTGGCGCGTTGACGGGGCATGGTTTTGTCTGTAAAAAGAGAAGAATGTCTGTAACCGTGAATGAAAATGATCGCTTCCCATAACCTATTATCCAAAGTGCGAATTGTTTTGGTGGAGCCTGCGGGGGCGCTGAATGTGGGATCGGTGGCGAGGGTGATGAAAAATATGGGGCTAGAGCATTTGGTGTTGGTGAATCCTCAGTGCGATCGGTTCAGTGATGATGCCAGAAAAATGGCGGTACACGCGATCGATGTTCTGGAAGCGGCGGTAGAAGTCCCCACTTTGTTAGAGGCATTGCGGGGATGCCAGCGGGCGATCGCCACCACTGCCGAGCCTCGTTCTCTGGAGATCCCGTTGGAAAGCCCTCGTGTTGCGCTCCCCTGGCTGGTTGAACCTAATACTGACACTCACTCAGCCTTGATTTTTGGGCGAGAAGACCGGGGATTAAGCAATGAAGAGCTAAATTACGCGCAGCGTTGTGTTGGTATTCCCGCGCACCCTGGTTATCCATCCCTAAATTTGGCTCAGGCTGTAGCGATTTGTTGCCATGAACTTTATCTATATTCTCTGCAAGAGGTGGATGCCGATCGCCCCGCTTCAGGGAGCAGTGGGCTGTCGATTCCCAATGCTGCTGTCTCCCGTGCCACTGCATCTCTGGAAATGCTCGAAGCTTATTACCAGCATTTAGAAGCTCTATTGCTCAAAATCGGCTATCTTTATCCGCAGACGGCCGCGAGTCGCATGGAAAAGTTTAGACGCTTATTCAACCGCGCTCAACTGAGTGAAACTGATGTGGCGATGCTGCGTGGGATTCTGAGCCAGATGGAGTGGGCGTTGGAGCAAGATTTGCTTCCAGGGGCGATCGGATTAAATAATTTGCCCAAAGTGTGAGAAGCTCAAGCATTCTATGTTGTATCCTCTAGGTCTAATGTTCTCTGCTGGTGTTGTAGGAGGTGCCTCTAATGTCCGATAGCTCGAATAATTATGGGCTAAGAGATAACCCGACGGGGGCTGGGACTTCCCGCTTTCCGATCGATCGCTCTGTTGCAGATGACCAAGCTGGGGTGCAAGATGGGCAATCCCGCCGCCGTCAACGAACAGGACGATCGCAAGCTCAGCCAGACACGAAAAAGGCTACCCGTACCTCTGAACCTCAAGATCAAACCCATAACCCTCGACAGCGGCGCAAGCGACGCAATGCCCCCTTCGTTGCAACTCCTATCGCGATCGTCGATCGCCCTGTGAGCGACACGCTGCCCTCCCGCTGGGCTAGTGCTGACTCCCCTCGCCCTCGGTCTATGGGAAATGTGATTGTGGCCCCAGAGTTCAATCGCCCTAACTCGGTCGCCCAATTTCCCCGGACTAATTCCAGTGTTCACGATACTAGCCGAAGCGATTGGAGTCGGGGAGCATCGTCTTGGCGATCGAGCTACAGTCGCCGCACCACGTCAGATACCGTCGATTTTGGCCCAGTAAAAGCTGTCGCTGATGCCACCCCTCCGTCACAACGCCCTACGCGCTCTCGGCGCGCCCCCTCTGCCCTGCTGTATCTCGTGCGATTGCTCATATCTGGAGTGGGGATCGGGGTCATTGCTGGCACCCTGCTATCTACCCTCGACCCTTCCAGCTACTCTCCCACCACAGCGACCCAGCCCATCACCTATCCCCGTGCGCTCCGGGAACTGGGTGGAAATCGATCGAGCAACGCTCCTGCCCCGATCAACCTGAAGCCAGACCAGGAAATTGTCCCCCTCAAGACCGAGCTTCAAGCCCTCATCACACAGGGGCAAGGGAGTGGCTTAACTGCTGAATTATTGCTGCTCGACTTGGATAGCAATGCCTATGTCGATTTGGATAGTAGTACGCCGCTCCCCGCCGCCAGCACAATTAAGTTGCCTATTCTTGTCGCCTTCTTCCAAGATGTGGATGCGGGCAAAATCCATCTGGATGAAAGGCTCACGCTTCAGGCTCAGTTTATGGCTACAGGCTCAGGGGATTTACAAAATCAACCAGTGGGCACCCAATACACCGCTCTGGACGTGATCACCAAAATGATGGCGATTAGCGACAACACCGCTACGAACATGATCGTGGCGCGATTGGGCGGCCCGGCAGCCTTGAATCAACGGTTTCAGCTCTGGAAGCTCAACGCAACCCTAATTCGCAATGTTCTGCCGGATTTGAATGGAACCAATACAACTAGCCCCAGGGATTTGGCGACCTTGATGACCTGGGTGACCCAAGGAGAATTGGTTTCTGTGCAGTCCCGCGATCGGATTCTCGACATTATGCGCCAAACAGTGACTCGTACCCTGCTTCCCAGTGGACTAGGGGAAGGAGCAACGATCGCCCACAAAACAGGTGACATTGGCTCACTCCTCGGCGATGTCGGGCTGATCGACCTCCCCAACGGTAAACGCTATGTCGTGGCTGTCCTAGTCAAGCGTCCCTTCAACGACAATCGTGCCCGTGACCTGATCACCAAGATCTCACGCACCACTTACACTTACTTCAACAAGCCTCCGGCCGTGCCAGCATTTAATGGGCAAATTGAGGGAATGCGGTAGTAAAGCGGGGGCATCCCCAAGGCTTCAATCCTTGCAAAGTCAATAAAGGTTGTAATGACCTTTAAACTTAATTGACGGTACACATAATATGACGAGAAGGGACTCTGTAGGAATCCCTTCTCGTACTCACAAAGAATCTGGACGGCTGTAAGTTTAGGAAATCTTACGCTTCGTCGTCCTCATCGTCCTCATCCGGTTCTGCCAAAGCTCCACCTGCTTTAGTTAGCAATTTGCCAAGCTTCTGCAAATGTCCCTTGGTGCCGCGCTCAGCATCTGCTGAATACTCTGTCGTTTGTTCGCCCAGTTCAGATAGCACTTCACCAATCTCAGCCACATGGGGCTTCTTCAACTTCAGCAAACGCTTCAGTTCCTTCAAACCCTCTGCCATTTCCTTCAGTTCTGGGGCATCAGCCTTGTTCAGGAAGGAGTGCCAGTGGTCGATCGCGCCGATCGCAGCCTCAGTGTCCACACTAGTCAAGTCGCCTTGCAACAGTTCGACTAAAGGCTCGAAGTCCAACTCATCTTTGTCAGCCTTGTCAGCTTTCTTAGATGCAGACTTTTCCTCTTTGTCGTGGGACTCATCACCCTTATGGGTGTCACTACCATTTTTGGCGGCGGCTTTAGGTTGCTTTGACTCGTCATCCGAGGCAGCGCTCTGTTTTCCTTTCGTTTCTTGTTTACTTGCCATGACAGTTTTCCTTCGTTATAGGGTTCGTCAGAAATACTCATACCAGCTTAAAGAGCCGAGCTTAGTTGTCCCTCTGTCTTTTTGAGCAATATGAAGGTGTCCCTTTTGAGAGAGGTCGTAAACGGGGCATCGAGTATCGAGACCATATTTTTCAAGCATGAGTTTGGCAGGCTGAGGAAGGGAAACTGGGTAAAGGAGACTAGAAAAGCGATTAAGATGTGGTTGAGTTGTGTCGGCTTGTGGCACTTTCGCTGCTGAGTTTTTATCGCGTAGAACGTTGGAGACTTCTAACTTTGGGGACTTCCGCCTCTGAGCCTCGATCGCAGTGGAAAAATTTGCTCCGTCATTTGGGTTCGTGGAAGGGATCATTTATGCGCCTTTCAGCCAACGGACAACCTGTGGAAGACATACCCACCCTAGTCACCCTGGCAGGACTAGATGAAAATCGTAGAATGCAGCAGACGATTCACTATTTCTCCGCAGTAACGGGGGAAGAGTCGCAGAACAAAGTGCTGGAATACGAGTCGTTGAATCACAGTGTGCTATTCCATGACGATGGAGCTTTTTCACTGGGATCAATGCAGCATGGCCCATTTGCAGAGTTTGGGGCGGAGTTTGGGTTTGTAGCGCCCAATGACACAGGACTTCCGGGCGATCGGCGTTTACGCTTGGTCATTTTATTCAACCCAGAGGGGCACCTGGCTGGCTTCACCCTGATTCGAGAGCAACGACGGGGCACAGCCGCAGCAGAGCGCCCAGACTTGACGGTAGACATGTTGTTGGGTACCTGGCAGGGAGAGGCAGTCACGCTTTACCCAGACTGGCGATCGTCCGACACCTACACCACAACATTGGTTCTACAACGCCAAGGAGACCATCTTTCGCAACGCCTGACTGCCCCCAATTTAGACGTGACCTCAACAGCGACGATCGTTGGCTCTCAGCTTTTATTTACTCAAGGGAATTATCCAATTCAAGTTTTGCTGTTGCCCGACGGAGCCTCTTGCACTGCGCCGCTCAACATTCCCAGAGGTCAGCCATTTTTTCTGGAGGTAGGATGGCTACTCCAGGAAAATCTCCGCCAGCGGCTCATTCGCAGCTATGACGCGCAAGGAGGATGGACAAGCCTCACCCTAGTCACGGAGCGCAAGATTTGATAGTTGATAGCGATTAATTATTAATTCTCAACTATCAATTGCTAGATTTGCAACTCGTTTGCCACAATTGAGTCTGAGTCTGAGTCTGAGTCCTTTACCTCGAATTCCTATGATGCGCTTGAAAAACCTCGATCACGTTGGCTTTTCCCAGTTACTGCGGGGATTGGTGCTGGGTATAAGTGTGCTGACGATCGCCCCCCTCACCTCTGCCATGGTCAACGCCGCACCTCAGTCAGCGAACCTTCAGGCTGAGCTATCCAACTCCTTGGGGGCACAGCCTAAACAATCCCCTAAAAAAGATGAGAAGCTTGTGAAGTTAGAAAGCAACCTGAAGGATGTACTAACCAAAGGCATTGGTGCAAGTGCAGTTGTCAAGTGTCCTGGGAGTGTCAAGTTTGTTTCAGGGCGGAAATTCGACTGCCAGGCAACTGCTGAAGGCAAATCGTTCTTGGTTGAAATTAAACCCACCAGTAACTCAGGTGCCTATGAGTTTCAGACGAAAGGACTTTTACGGCTAGTTCCGCTGGAAGAGCAAATTGTATCAACGATCAAGCAGAAAAATGGGGTGGATGTCACTGCCAACTGTGGTGGCGGCAAAGTTAGAATTGTGAAGGCGAAGGAAGTGTTTACCTGCCAAGTGCGGGCAGCGTCTGGTGAAACGAAGAAGGCAACGGTCACTGTTGAAGATATCTACGGCAATGTGAAGTGGAAGGTTTAGATGATTCTTGGGAAGTAACCGATCGGTAAGGTGGGTTTGGCAACGATTGGCTGGTTCAGTCCATCACCTATTGCTGAATCTTCCCTTGCTGCGGGTATGAAGGATTGTGACCTATTATTTAATCCACTATTTCTACCAGCCTTTACTAGGGTTGGTTTTGAACGATCGGTAGCCCCAGCCACTCACTCAATTCCTGCGCCAGCCAATCCAGTTCGGGTTCACTCAGAATCCCGTTGCCTCCAAGCTCATATTTTTGTGTCCCCGCCCAAATCACAATCTGGGGTTTAATTTCCATGTGGGAGCCATCGGAGTCTTTGGTGAACCACTTTTTCATGTATTCCAGCTTAGTAATGTGTTGGCGGAGTAAAGGTTTTGGATGGTTGCGTCTAAAGCCAAACAGTTGTGACACTAGGGAGATTTGGTGGGGGTCGATGCGGAGCCGAGTCCGCCCAAACAGAGAAAACAGAATCGTCACTACCATGCCTACGCCTACTCCCCAAAAGGGCAGGGAAAACAGCAAAAAGACCACGTTGATGGGGAAGGGAATGAAAAATGCTCCCCCTGTCCATGCCACAAGGAAGGAATTCCAGGCGATCGCAAACAACCCTAAAAAGCCAGTGCCCACGTTGACTCCGGTTGGCGGAATAATGACCTCGATCGCCTGCGCATCCTTCAATAACGTGACCTTACTGGCGATCGGTTGACTATGTTTCACCAGCGCATTCAGAGGAGAAAAGTCCGCATCCAGGGCAGTCAGCGCCACCTCTGCGGAGGTAAAGCGCTGCTTCAAGCTGGGTTGCACCATGCGTTGCAGCCAATGGGTGAAACCGACACTGAGGTTGGTTTCGGCTTCAAATTCAATGCGGAGGTCGTCCTGGGGAAAGTCGGCCGGATGCTTGCCCGTCACGAGATAAATCAGGGTTGCGCCCAAACTGTAGAGGTCAGAGGCAGGGCCGGCGCGACCGCCAAATTGCTCTGGGGGCATGTAGCCGTAGGTGCCAACGACGGTAAAGGTGCTGGCTTCTTTGGGTGCAAGGGTTTGGACAGATCCAAAATCCACAAGGTAGACCTGCCCCGCGCTGTTGCCCGATCGATCGCCCAACAACACGTTGCTAGGCTTGATATCTCGATGAATCACGGGGGGTTGTCGTCCGTGGAGATAGGTCAAAATTCCCAGCAAATCCCGCGCAATTTGCTTCACTTCTGCCTCACTGAAGCTGCGTCCAGCTTGTAGGCATTGGTCGAGGGATTGGGCTTCAATGTAAGTTTGCACCAAGGCAAAGCCTTTTTTCTGGGCAGAGTCTAGCTCAAAGGAGTCCAAATAGCGGGGGATCGCCGGATGGGAGAGCGCTTGGAGGGTGGCTACTTCCCGTTCAAATAGTTTCAGGTCGTCCCAGGAAAAGTCTTCGTTGAAGGACAAAATTTTGACAACAACGCGCTCTTGAGTTTGCTCATCACGGGCTAGCAAGGTTTGTCGTCCCGCTTTTTTGCTGAGTTGCTGTTGAATGTCGTAGCGGCCGTGCAGAATTTGACTGTCCATGCGGGTGCTTTTCCTAGTGTTCTGCTAAGAGAATTTTAACAGGTCGAAGACTCTCAAAATTCAACCTCAATCAACCTCCTGGCTTTCAGCTATCCGTCAATCAATTCTTGACAAACTGCTAGCACCAGACAGCCTAATGCTAACTACCATTCCCTGACCCAAGATTCAGGTAAGGGGCTTAAGCCTTTTGTTCAAGGCTAGAAGAACTTATGCCTTGGTCTAGTAGGGCGATCGATGATGGATAGTCAATCCAATTGCTAGGAGCAGGTCTACTGCAAAGTCTAACGCTGAAGTTGTGCGGCAGTAGATAACCTCGAATTTTCACCGATAACCTCTGTTTCGTCCACACCAACGCATTGTTAGGTGGTTGCCCCACCGACAGTTCCTGGCGCAACAGCCACAATTCCTTCAGAGATGTATCGTTTAAAATCCTCTACATTCAACGTGAGCATATGCGAGATAGCATTGACTTTCATTGATGCAACTAGTCGAGCATCGTGAACCTGAACCCCTGAAACGCCAAAAGCAAAAACCAGCCTGCGCCATTCCTTGTAAATCTCGGAAGTGTCAGGCAACACTGGAAAACGCCGTTCAATTAGCTGCAACAGTCGTTCAGCCTTAGAAGGAGTTAATCCAAATCCATTCCTCTCAACAGGACGAGTTACAACATTCCAAAACTCAATGCAATTTTGAGAGGTAACTTGTAGATTGTGTCCATCTTGATGCAGCCTTCGGACAGCAGTTCTAATCGAAGGATGGAGGGAATGAGAGCGATCGGCAAATCGTAACAGGACATTTGTATCCACCAAATAAAACACAATCAGGGATGCTCCTCATAAATTCCCGCTCGACTAACAGCATAGTCTGATAGAACAGGTACGGTGGTTCCGACGTACACTTTGAATTCGTCAGCTAGTTGATCAGCGATCGCCTCAAATTCTTCATCTTCTTGAAGAAGATCATTTCCCATCTGTCGCAAAGTTAAATGCTCTTTTTTCAAAGTCAAAAACTCAACAAAATCTAAAACTTCTAGGATCTTGACTTCGGGTAGAGAATGGAGTTTTCGTACAATTTCTTCAATTAATATTTCCATATTTCCTCCTATTTGAGAGGCGAATTCGCCCACTGATAGCGATCGGGATCTTTATTGAGAAGATACTCTTCAACTTCTCTACGTTTATCCTTATCTTTTATCATTCTGACAATTCTTTTGATTTCATCATCAATATCATTAGCCTTAGCCCCACGTTCTGCCGCCATCTCAAACCAGTTATCACCCTCCGCATATTTGCCTCGATCGAAGCAAATTGCCCCTAGTAAGGTGTAGGGTTGGTGGCTATCAGGTTGACATGCCTTTGCTTGCGTCGCGCAATTTTCTGCTTCATCTAACTGGTCAAGATCTCGAAATGCTGCACCTCTCGTTACCCACAAAGCTGATTTCAGGTCAGATTCTTGCACTGTGTCCCAGTTCACATTTTCTGTGATTTTCAGTGCTCTTTCAGGCTCGTTTGCCTTACGCCAGTTACTACTCGCACTCGGTAAATTCCGCCTGTTGCTAGTTCGTTGGTATTCTTTTTCATAAAAAATTGCTTCTAATTTGTAGTGGGCGATCACTATCTTTCCCTGTCGAGAAAGACGCTCTTCTTTAATAAGCTGAATCACTTGTTTTGGGTCGAGTCGCTCCTCTCGCTCAAGTTTGAGCATAATTTCGTAAAATGGATCGATCGCCAATTGACCCACAATTTGATACTTACTTTTTAATACTTTGAAGTGGGTTTGTTTGGCAATCTCTACTGTTTCAATCAGCCCTTCCTCTAATAGCCACTGAATGTCCTTTTAGGATATTTGAAATTCTAATTTTGATTTACTAAGTTCAAGATTTTTAAGGATTAGAAATAAACGGCTAGAAGGATCAGAGATTTGATATTGAGTCGCCTTATATTTATCTTTAAGTTCTGCAAAGAAGTGTTTGTCCTTACGATCGCGATCGATCGCAATTAACTCAGTTAAGTTTTGCTGATTTAACCATTCACATTCACCATCCTCTAATTCTCCTTCTGAATTGGATTTTTTTAAAATAGAATAGAGCGGACTAGAAATAGAAGTATATAAGTGAGAATCAATCCGATACTTAAACTTTAGTTCTAAAAATTCAAGTTCAGCTTTCCTTTCATGCTCCTGCTGCCAATGAATTTCCAGTGTTTCTTCAAAATCTAAATCCAAAAGTCATTCAGCCTCAGAATCAGATAATTGCTCCTTCACGTCAAGCTTTTTCAGAATTGAATAGAGAGGCTCTTCAGGAAACTGGTTTAGATGTTTAATTGCTTTATAGGTAACTTTTAGTCTTGAAAAATCCAAAATATTCTGAATCAAGATAATTGTGGCTATAAGACCGTGATTATTTAGCAGTTCAAGTTCTGAATCTGTAAGAACATATCCATTATCCAATTTCCAAGGTATTGAATAGACTGGGCTAGCAATTAGAAGATCTAACTCTTCTGGAATAAGGTATTTAAGACGCAGTTGCAGAAATTCAGCCTCTAGCCTCTGCTGGTCTGCTGCTTGGTATTGCTGTAAAGAAATAATTTCAACGGTTCTGGAAAGGCAATTTTCTACTAGCCATTGAAGCTCAATGCTGGTGATCTGAATACCCAGCTCGGCTTTTCTCAGTATCAGATATAGAAAACTATCAGACGCAGCACTTTGATACTGACCTACTTGATATTTCTCTTTAAGAGCAGCAAAGTGCTTTTTCTGTAGCTCACTATTATCCATACCTGTGTGATATTAATCCCGATCGCCTACACCTATCTTACCGACTACATAATCAAGAGGCTAGTCGGTCAGTGGAAAGGTATCGAAACTACCTTACCTAACAATGCTGTCTCTCGTTCATCCAGGAAGGCGATCGATTCTCCACACTTGCAAGAGAGCGCAGGTTGGGTTGGGGTAGCTTTAGAGAGAGATAACGGACACCTATTTCCATGATTTATAGGGGCTGTTTTGAGTGTGAAATGGTGCAATCAGTGCCACTGATTCCGGCAACTTGTAACCCACCTTTCTTAGTAGTCTGTCAATCATTAATTGACGGGTAGCTGAAAGCCGGGAGGTTAGTTGGAGTTAAATTTTGAGGGTCTTCGACCCCTCAAAATTTTCTTGACAGAACACTAGTTCGATCGCAGACTATGGCTTCAGCAAGATAAGCAAGGGTAGGTTTTGCGTATGATGGGGAGGCAAGCTAACTTTATCTACCTATGCCGCTCGATGTCCAAAGCTCTACATTGTCCCAGACAACCCTCTCCGGGCAGAATTCGTGGTCTCGAACGATTCGGCCGTTTGGGGCCTACATGCTTTGTGGAGTGGCTTGTGTGGGAGAGACATTGCTGACCATCGACCCGCTACGGGGTTATTTGTTGCAAGTTGATCGCACTGGAGATAACACGGTCATTCTGAACCCCAACCATGTGGCAGAGTTCTTAGATGCGACCGGGTTGGCGGTGCAAGGCGACACTCTGTGGTTTACACAAGAAAATAATGTGTTTCAGTGTCAGGGGGCGATCGCCAACCCCTTAGCCTCGATCGCCAACCTGACTCCCAGCGTATTTGCAACACTCCCCTACACGGCTGATGGTGTGGCAGTTTGGCGATCGACAGTGTATGTCACCTGCCAAAAAGCCGGATATATTTATGTGTTCGATGCGGATACAGGGCGGGAAATCACCCGATTCCCGGTTCCTGGGGTGGGCATTGAAAATATTACAGTTCGCAATGAGGAAGAACTATGGGCATGCGATCGAACTGAGCAATCGGTGTATTGCCTCGATCGCGGCACGGGTGAAGTGCGGTTCAGCGTTCTCACGCCCTTCGAGAATCCCACAGGCTTAGCCTTCTGCCCCGACTCAGACGGCAAGGACACGCTCTATGTCGCCTATGCCAGAGAGGAACACTACGTCCGCGACAACCCCAACGAATCTCCGCCCCAAGAGTTGGCAACCCGCGATCGAACCTTCATTCACCCGCTCTATTTCCACTACTACGAAGACCAACAGTATGCTCTCTCCAACGGTTACTTAATTGAGGTGTCTTATGTGGAAGAGTTATTGCCCTTGGATGAAATTGAACTGCAAGAGGTAGAGTGGCGGATTGCACTCCCCGCAGAAACCGATCGCCAATCGGTGAGACGGGTTAAGGCGATCGGTCGCCCGTTTACCGAAGAAATTCACGATGGGCAGCGGGTGGCTGTGTTTAAGTTCGATCGGCTCAAACCCGATGAGCGCCATGTCTTTGGCTGGACAGTCTTGCTGGAGGTGTGGAGCATCAAGTACATACTCAAGTTCGGAGAAGTGGAGAATGCACCCAAACTGCCTCCAGAGTTCACCGATCTCTATCTGATTGATAATGACGAACTGATGATGGACAGCGAGGTCATTAAACAGGCAGCCCAGGAAGCAGTCGGGACTGAAACCAATATTCTGCGAAAGGTATTGAAAATTCGTAACTATGTTTACGATCGGCTTTCCTACGCCATTCAACCCCACATCGATACTCCAGATGTGGTGCTGCAACGGGGAACTGGCTCCTGTGGCGAGTACGTGGGCTTGTTGCTGGCACTGATGCGGTTAAACGGCGTTGCCTGCCGCACGATCGGTCGCTACAAGTGTCCCGCCCGCGCTGATCAGCCCCTCGTGCCCTTGGAGCCGGACTTCAACCACGTTTGGATTGAGTTTTATGTGCCTGGGTTTGGCTGGGTGCCAATGGAGTCTAACCCCGATGATGTGACGGAGCGCGGTCCCTACCCCACGCGATTTTTCATGGGCTTAGCCTGGTATCACACTGAAGTTGGCAAGGGCATCACCTTCGAGCGCTTGGATATGAAGGATAGTGAGGAAACCGAGTCCGTGTCGATCGGGAGCTTGGCTCTCAATCACATTCGCTTCAAAATCCTGGAAGAGTTGCAGCCCAGTTGAGGCGCGTGTAGGAATGGTGGAGCAGTAGCAAAGTGAGAGGCTCGGAGTATGGAGTACAAAGTTAGGGATATGACGATCGAGGTAATTAGCCCATGACTGTACGCATTCGATTTCTCCCCGATGATGTAACTGTTGATGCAGTTCCTGGAGAGCCACTGTTGGCGGTTGCCAATCGGGCTGACATATGCATTCCCACGGGTTGCTTGATGGGATCGTGTCACGCCTGCGAAGTTGAAATTCAGGAAATTGGCGAAGCCTGCGCTTGCATTACGTCGGTGCCTGCGGGTTATGCCGATTTAACCATTAATCTTTACACTGACCCAACTTGGTAGATTGAGCAATTAGAGTGAGGCACCACTTTATCTGGAAACGCATTATCTGGAAGCGCATTATCTGGAAACGCATTATCTGGAAACGCATTATCTGGAAACGCATTATGACGATCGCTGAACAGGTTTATGAACTTGTCAAATCCCTTCCCGAAGAGCAAGCCAGCGAGATTCTGACGTTCGCTGAACTGATTCGTGCGAAACATCTAAATGCTAATCAACCCATGAGCAATGAAGTGGCTATCCCCTGGGCAGAACTAGTTAAGTCCTTGGCTGGAACTTGGGAAACGGACTTTCCTAACCTAGAAGACATTCGGGCTGGACTAGGGCAAGACATTCTACGGGAAAGCCTTTGATATATCTTTTGGATACCAATACCGTAATTTACTACTTTAAAGAGCAAGGACACGTTGCTCAAAACTTGAGTGATGTCTCTGCTCAAACCATTAATGTTTCAACGATCGTTCTGTTTGAATTGCAGGTTGGCATTGCAAAATCTGCTTTCCTGCAAAACGCACCCAGCAACTTCAGCAACTTCTGAGCCGAGTCAACTTGGTTCCGTTCGATCGGGATGCTGCCTTCGCTGCGGCCGCAATCCGTGCTCAGTTGGAGCAGCAAGGAACTCCCATTGTCCCCATGGATATTTTGATCGCAGGCACAGCCATCGCTCTTCAAGCCACTCTGGTTACCCGCAATATCAACGAATTCTCTAGGGTCGCTGAATTGGAGGTAGTGAACTGGTACTAACTACCAATTAATTTCCATGGATCAAGTCCTGGGTTTTGCCTGCGTGATATTCAGCCATTGCCGATGCTGCGAGTTCAGCGAGAATATCTGGGGAACGGGAAAACGCTTTATTCCAGCGCCGAGAAAAGAGCCGGAAAGTCGCGACGACCACTTACAACCCGCAGAATTTCAATACCATCATCTAGTACCCGATAAAAAATAATATGATTTTCTAAAGACAATCCTCGAAGATTAGGACGGATTGCTGCGTAGCTTTTGCCATTATTGGGATAGCTAACAAGTTGTATACATTTTTGGTTGAAGGCACGAAAGAAACGATCGCCCGCTTCAAGATTGTTCTCGGCAAAGTAGTCAGCAATTTCGTTGAGAGATCTACTGGCGAGAATGTTGATGACATAGCGACTCATGCCGATGCCGAATCTGCTGGTTGGAATCGTTCTAGAATTTGATTGACGAATGTTTCGCCATCAATGGGAGGGGTGTGGAGCGAGGCTTCGATCGCTGCATCAACTTTTGCTCGCACGTCTTCAACCCATGCTGCATCGGCGCGATCATACTCATCCAATAACCGCAAGGCGATTTCAAGCACTTCCTCTGCGGAGTGATATTTGCCAGATTGGAGTTTGGTTTGAATCAGGCGCTCTTGATTAGGAGTCAAGCTAATGCTCATGCGCGTTCTCGAAATAAGTTAGACCTATCTTAAACTGTTAATGGGTTCGTCTAGTTCAGCATAATCCGGTAGAGTAGTGTCGATCGCCTGACCTTGGCGCAGGACGACACGATCGGATTGGGGGCGGGACAACAACTCACTAAAAGTCCTGGCTTTGAACAAGATTAAATCAGCACTAGAGCCAGTTGTGAGCGCGTCTGATGTGGGTAAGCCCATCAACTTGGCGGGAATTTGGTTCACCGATCGCACCCAGTCACCGTAGGGGCGATCGAGGTGGGCAATGCGCGTCGATTGGGTCAGAACTTCCAGCATGTCGTGATCCCCAAACCCGTAGAAAGGATCGCGGCAGTTGTCGCTGGCCAACGCCACATCGACCCCAGCGGCTTTGAGTTCATGCAAGAGCGTCACCCCTCGCCAACGGGGGGTCAGCCCTGGTTTTCGATCTTGCAAATACAGATTGCACATCGGCAGACTGACAATGCCCAGGTTAGCGTCCTTGACGCGGGCGATCGTGTGGGCTGCGACATCAGTTGCTTGCACCGCCAGACTACAGCAATGGCCACAGGTGACATGTCCCTGAAACTGGTGCCTGAGCGCTGCCTCTGCCACATAGCGCAGGGCCATATCGTCAGCATTGCCGCTCTCATCTGTGTGAAAATCCAGGTCTAGCCCACGCTCTGCTGCTAATTGAAACGTGCGGTCTAGCTGCTGCGTAATTTGCGGGTTCATCCACACCACGCCCCCCAACACGCCCCCGACTTCAGCCATCTGATCCGCCAATTGCTCACCAGCGGGGGTAAGAAAATAGTCCAAGGGAACGAGGGAAACAGCTTGGAGGTGGAGGCGATCGGCCCACGCTTCTCTCAGACTGCAAAAAACCTCTAAGCTAATGCTAGCTTGCGTTCCAGCACTATCGATGTGGGTGCGGAGGGCACGGGTGCCGTGGGCATAACTGCACTTCAACCCAAATTCCATTCGGCGGTAGACATCTGCTGCATCCCAGTGCTGGGCTGCGTCTTGCTGCACAGCGCGCAGGGCGCTGTCGAAGGTGCCATCGGGATTGGGAGCGCGGTTCCAGATGTGCCCTTTGTCCAGATGGGTGTGCATATCCACGAAGCAGGGCAAAATCATGCCGCCGCGCAAATCAAACTCAGGTGTATTGGATTCAGCAGCGTTGGTAGGAACATGAGTCGGAACGATCGCCCCAATTTTGTCATGCAAAATCTCAATATTAACGAGAACCAATTCTGCTTCTGCGGATGGATTTTGTGACGAACGATCGCCGATTTCACCTATGCATAATTCCGGCAGCAAACACCGAGGAACCGTAGCATTTTTCAGCCAATAGTGAGATGGAAGCGGAAATTCAATTAAGTTTGTCATGTACCATTTATTATTTACAACTTGTTCTTCACCCTTCACCCTTCACCCATCCACCCATCCACCCATCCACCCATCCACCCATCCACCCATCCACCCATCCACCCATCCACCCATCCACCCATCCACCCTTCTACCCATCCACCCATCCACCCATCCACCCATCCACCCATCCACCCTTCTACCCTTCTACCCTTCTACCCATCCACCCATCCACCCTTCTACCCTTCTACCCTTCTACCCTTCTACCCTTCACCCTAATTCCTACTTCTATCCTGCCAAGCATTCCCCACTCCTTTCAGAATCCCGCGCCCGATTAAGCCAATGCTGCGACCCACGACTTCGGTGAGTAAATAAATCAAGCCAGTGCCTAAGAAAGACACCACAGAACGCAGCCGAGGGGCGATCGCATCACGAATTTCCAACGCCAACGTGACGGTGTAGGGGATACCGGAAAGTTGAGCTAATTCTTGTTCGCGGGGAGCATAGATGGAGGTCTTTTTAATCCCTAATGCGGTGATGATGAACAACTTAAATCGACTTTCAAAGATTGCTTGTGGCTCTCTCACAGAGGCTTCCAGGCGATATTTCCAGGATAGATTATTTCTGAATCGTTCAATTTCACGGGTGGAAAGCAGGCGACGATCGTAGAAATTCTGCTTTACAGCCTCCACATTTCCCAAGCGATTGAGTAGGGGTTGAATCACAGCATTGGCAACTTGAATTAACACATTTTGCAGTAATACTTCAGCCCGAATAATCGCTTCTGGTGATCCGGCTGTATAGGAAAAACTATCAATTTCCAAGGGAGATTGAAACAATAAATGGGTGAGTAATTCTGGAAATAGGGGAATTTTCCTCAAGATATCTCTGTCTACGATCGCTTGATCTTGGAGCAATAAATCCACAATTTCCAGTTGTCGATCGCCCATCGCCAAGGTTGTGTACTTACCAAAAAAATCAGTGATTACTGCCTGCCATAGGTCTTGTAAAATCACCGATCGCTTGTCGATTAATTGGCTTGGTTGCACCTGAGAAACTTGCAATTCCGTCAATAATTCCTCGACTTTTCGTAACACAATGTAGAGCAATTCTCGCTTTTTCTCAGTCCTCAAAATATCGATTTCCAAAGGTGTCTGAGTGAGATTTTTTAACTCAGATTCCAAATTAGCCACGATCGCATCAAACAGTAGGGATTGTAACTCTCTGGGGGAACGTAGCGAGTTGTTTTGGGTGAGGCTGAGGGCTGAAGCGGGGTGACGAAAGGCTGGGTCAAGCGGGGAGGCTGGGGAAGGGTGAAAAGCGGTAGGCGGCGCTACGGTGCGGGGTGGAGGGGTTCTGTCTCCCAGCAGGCGATCGAGCAACCAGCGGGAGGACATAAGTTCCCGACGGTGCCCAGCAATCACAGCCCGATCGAGCCACGATCGCTGGGGTTGTTGGAGTTGCCGGTTCACTTCGGCTAGGGCAGATTCGATTTGGGACACTCCAGACTGGCACAGGGTTTGACGCAATTGTCCGATCGCACCCAAAGTAGGGGGGATTGAGATGACAGCGGTAGTCCGATCGCCCCAAGAGGACTCACCCGTCGCCACCTGCCGAATGGCAGCCACCAGATCTGAAACTGGAGTTCCCTTGGGGCAGTAGCCATTGATCCCCATTTGAAAAGCAGCCGTGAGTGGCTCAGATTCCCCTGGCATACTCACCAGTAATACAGGAAGCTGAGGATATTCAGTTCGTAATATTTGACAGAGTTCCAGCCCACTCATCTGTCCTGGATGAATCTGACCCAGGCATAGATCGAGAATCATGACATCGATCGGGGCATCGGTGGCGGTTGACTCGTTGGTTTGGGCGATCGGCTCGGAAGCTCCACCCTCAACAGAGTCCTGCAAAATCGCCAGACACTCCTGCCCCGTCCCTGTTTCCGCAACAACTTGCAGGTCAGGAAATCCCTCTAGGTAAGTTCGTAAGCCCAGCCGAAAGAGGGAATCGGCATCAACAAGGAGGAGTCTGAGCGATCGTTCAGTCATGGCTCCCTTCTTAACGGTTTCAAGAGTTCTTTAAGCTCTACAACAATCAAATCAGTAGGGGCAAGTCTACCAGATTAATTACAACAGGCAAAAATATTTATAACAACAGGCAAAAATATTTATAGACCTGTTCCTACCATTTTTCCTCCGTACCTGCGCTTCGTACCGCTCAATTAACATTGCCAAATCTGCACCGAAGTTGATTAATTTTGTGGCACTGGGGCTGGGTCTAGGGGGGGCAGTGGGTCAGGGATGGGAGGCTCAGGGATGGGTGCTGGTTCTGGGGCAGGGGGCACGATTGGGGCTGGGTCGGGGGGCGTGTTGACCACGGGAGCCGCTTCGTTGTAGCTGCGATAAGCAGAGGGAGCTTGATTGGCGGTTTGGATGGCATCGCGTTCTGATAACCAGCGATCGATCGCATTTTGGGCATCATAGTACAGCGGTCGTCCGGGGGCAATTTGCACCGCAATCTGGATCGCGGTGGTGAGGTTGCCTTTTTCTGCCTGGGTAGTCGCCTTGCTCAGCAAGATTTGGTCTTCGGCAATGGCAGCTTGGGTCGTCCACTCGTCGATCGCCGTTCTCGCATCTTGATACAAAGCCCGCTTAGAGCCAATTTTAGCCGCCAGTTGAATCGCCGCTCTGAGTTTGCCGCTCTCTGCTAGCGTTTGGGCCTTTTGCAGCAGCGGCTGGTCTTCCAGGGTCTGAATCTGGCGGTACCAGCGAGCAATCTGTTTATCTGCGTCTCGGCGCAGGGCCCGCCTTGGTGCAATTTTCTTGGCTTGGGCGATCGCTGCCTTCAAATCGGCAGTCTTGCCACTGGCAGCCAAATCTTGAGCCATGGAGAGGGTGGGACGATCCTCAATGCGTTGAATATCTTTTTGCCATTGTAGAATCAACGTCTGGGCCTGAAGGCGGTAGAGGCGTTGGGGGGCGATCGTCTTTGCTTGCTGAATCGCCAGTTGCAGGGTAGGAATTTGTCCGAGAGCAGCCAAAGAATTGGCCATCTGAAGCTGAGTCAAATCTTCAATCTGGGTTTCCCAGCGAGCAACATAGGGCTGGAACTGCTGATAAATGGGACTTTTATCCATACTCCGCACTGCATTTGTGGCGCTCCACAGCGTCCAAAGTTGGTTTGAAACAGACTGCTTTGCTAGTTGAGCGGGGGTAGCCATCGCTAGTTTTTGAGCCTGAGCAATTTGAATCAGTTGCAGCGCTTGGGGAGCCAACTCGCTTCGAGGCGAAATATTTTTGGCGATAACGATCGCCTCGTTCCCATCCTGCTGGAGGAGACGATCGGTCGCCAGCTTCAGCAGAGTACGGTTCCATTTACTAATATTCGCTTGGGCATCAGTATAGGCATAGCTTTTGGGTGAGATTTTTCGGGCTTGGATCGTCGCCTGCGCTAATGCATCAGGTGCGCCATCCATTGCCAAATCGATCGCCCTCTGTAACTGCTTCCGCGCCTCCTGCTCCCTAGCAATTTGGTCTTTCACGTCGCCTAAACGTAATCGCCAATAATCACTACTCAGACTAGAAAATCCCTCAGCTTGATTAGCCGCCTCCTGCCACTTCTGCGCTTTTAGATCAGTCTGGATCGTCGCATACAAGGTCTCGCCGGAATCCCATCCCTTACGCCATGAAGCGATCGTCACTTCTGCATCGTTGTAGCCAGGGCTATCTGGCGGAATCTTTCGAGCAATAGCGATGGCTTTTTCTAAGTCACTTTGGTAAATTTTTTGCCGCGCAACTGCTAAAACTCCCTTTGACCAATCCTTCATTAAGCGTCGGGAGTGGGTATAGAGGGGATGATCAGGAGTCCAATTTTCGACAAGGGCATAGGCTTGCAGCAATGCCTCTAAATCTCCAGATTGGGTGGCTTGCTGGGCGCACTCTAGTCGCTCCCAATCAGAGGATAACTGGGAAACAGCATCACACTTGGGAACGGGGGGCAAGGATGCCATCCACAGGAACGCCCCGATCGAGGTGCCCCCACTGAGTAAAAGCAAGATCAGCCAGGTCACCGTGAGTCCCCAGAACCCTTTGCCACCCCCAGTCTTACCCCTAGCCTGATCCAGGGGCACGTTGCTGCTAGCATCCACAACCCCCACTCCATCGGTCGCCACAAAGGGTTCCTCCAACCCCACCTGGGGTGAAAGCGAATCAGAGTTATCTGAAACTGAGGTCATGCTATCTGCCACAGAAGCACCAGAGGGAATTTTCTCAGGCTGACTCGCCACCCATTCGCGCTCTTTTCTCCAAGGACGAAGCTGGTTGACTGTGCGGGCAAAGAATTGAGTCAAGGGTCTCTTCGACATAGGGTTCAACGTCTGGAGGGTTGAGGGGGATGGGGCGATCGGGTTCAGGCTATGTTGTAGAGTTCCCGCTAATTAAACGTTATAACCTTGGCAATCTTAGACTATTGCAATTTTAGGTTTAGAAAAAACAGCTACAGTACGGAACAGAAATTCCGAGGGATAGCAACGGAACATTAAGTTGATTCGTAACGACTCAGCCTGCCCTCACCGTTCGACTGAGCGCTGTTCGACTGAGCGCTGTTCGGCTGAGCGCTCACGTCGAAGCTCACGTCGAAGCTTAAATCCCTCTCCCCAAGGAGAAGGACTTCAATCCGGCTCCCCTTCTTCCCTAAGGAAATGGGATTGGGGGATGAGGGCAGGTTCAACATTGAGTGAGGAGCCTGAGTCGCTACATTGATTCAACAATACCCGATCGCTGTTTAGGGAACTCCGGATCATTAACGAGATCAGGTAGAGTTCTGAGAAAGATGTTACCTGTGTAGGGGCATTCGTGAAGCGTGTGCGTTGCACTTAGCAGTGGGCAAAAGATTTTGCATGAATCCCCAGATTATCGCCCCAAGGCTTCGCCCTTCCGGGATTTCCGGGACTTTGCTTTTATAATTTTGGGTTGGGTGGCGCGACGCTGAGGGCAAAGCATCGGGGCAAAGATTGTCTGACACAGCAGAGGTGATCTGCCCAATGCTTTGCCCCTACCCCTATCTGAGGGCTTGTCATTACCAACATCTTTTAAACAGCTTAAAGGGTGTCTGAAAAATGCCATAGACCTTGCACTTGCCCCCTAAATCCCCCAATTCTGCTTGTCATTACCAACATCTATTAAAAAGCTTAGAGAGTGTCTGACAAATGCTCCAGACCTTGCACTTGCCCCCTTTTCATGTATGACTGAAAGGCTTTAAGGCCCCAATTCTGGGGGACTTCAATCTCATAACCCCCCAGAATTGGGGGGCAGGGGGGCGGTTCGGGCGACAATTTGGGACTTTTCAGACAGCCTCTTACACAACGAAGCTGCTGAAGTTTGACTTTCTTCTCAACAGTCACTGTTTATTGACAATAAGTAACAAAGGTATGGGGTTTAGAATTTACATTTTTGAGAAATCTTCGATTTCTCAAAAATGTTGGTAACGACAAGATCTAAGGGATGGCCCGTAGGATCATCCCCACGATTGGTTCGTTGTAGTGCCTCGCACTGTTTTGTTGACAATCTACCTAAAGGTGATTTAACCAACGTCAGCAATTGCCTAAATTTACTGCAACGCTTTTTGTCTAAATTTTAGGGCTTTATGGACACCTACATTGCCAATTTACTGGTCATTGGACTGCTGCTGCTCTTGGTCACTTTGGGATCAAGCTGGATTTCTCGGCTGCCCCTGTCCTATGCCCTCATTTACCTAGTTGTAGGCGTGGCTTTAGGGCCCTACGGTGTCAATCTCATTGCCTCCCGTCCAGAACCAAAGCTCCTAGAGCATCTCACAGAATTCGTAGTCATCGTGTCGCTGTATAGCGGCGGCTTAAAGATGAACCGTCGCGTCCAGCTTTGGGCCTGGAATTCTACGGCTCGTCTGATTGGGTTTTTGATGCCGATCTCTATTTTTGCGATCGCTGCCATCGCCCACTTAGCGCTGGGTTTAAGTATCGGTGCTGCCATTTTACTTGGTGCAATCCTTGCCCCCACAGACCCAGTTTTGGCCTCAGAGGTGCAACTGACTGATACAGAAGACCGGGATGAACTGCGCTTTGCCCTCACCTCAGAAGGGGGTTTAAACGACGCTTTGGCATTTCCCTTCGTCTACTTTGGGCTGTATTGGCTGAAAGACCCAGACTGGCAAAGCTGGTTCAAAGAGTGGGTGATCATTGACGTGCTGTGGGCAACGACTGCTGGCATTGTGATGGGATATTTGATTGCCAGAGGGGTAGTGCTTTTCGACCGCTACGTGCAGAAGTATCGCCCCATGGATGAACTGATTGAAGACTTTGTAGGCTTAAGCACCATCTTGCTGGCTTATTCACTCACAGAACTGGTGAATGGCTATGGCTTCGTAGCGGTTTTCGTCGCCGGAGTGACTGCCCAGGAAAGCTACCGCCGCCACAACCCAGAAAAACGCAACTCGCAAATTGCATTTATAGAGCGCATTGAAAAGCTGATGGAAGTGGGGATGATCGCCCTCCTGGGTTCCCTCCTCCGCATTGAACCTGCTTGGCGATTTCTCGATGAAACGGTATTGATTGCTGGACTGTTGATTTTTGTGATTCGTCCTGTAGGAGCCTGGATTAGCACCATTGGCTTTCCGGCAAGCCCCGCCACTCGCTGGTTAATGGGCTGGTTTGGGATTCGTGGCGTTGGCTCCCTCTACTATCTAGCTTATACCTTGAGCAAAGGGTTACAAGGTGAGACGGGAGAGGAAATTGCCTGGATTGTCTATTTAACTGTGGTGATTTCTGTCGTCATTCATGGCATGACCTCAACTCCCTTAATGAATTGGTATGAGAAGCACGGAAAGCTCCTACCCCAGGAGGTTACCCCTCTATCAGACGATTCAGCAGAATGAGGATGTTGCTGATCAGCTTATTTCGCCTGACAAGTAATTAAAGAATAATTCAGTTTAGGTCAAGATATCGATCGCTTTGTGAAGGGTTTTGTAACTCTTATGTCGGCTTGTATACCCAACAGTCTGCTAAACATAAATCAGAGTAATTTGACTACAAAGAAACCGTTAAGCGAGATCCCCATGAGTCCATCCCTGCTACGCCAACTCTGGTCTCTAATTGAAGATACTCAGTCCAGCACGCTGCTGAGCCTGGATGACTCAACCTTGATTCAATGGCTGTTGCGTCAGGTTAGACAGCACTGCGCTTTGAACTACGATGAGACAAATGTCTTAGACAACTACTTGCGCTCTAAACTATCCCTGATCCGTGATTTGGCTCAAAGCCGTCCGGCCACAAATCCCTAGTGTTCTGTCAAGAAAATTTTGAGGGGTCGAAGACCCTCAAAATTTAACTCCAACTAACCTCTCGGCTTTCAGCTATCCGTCAATTAATGATTGACAGACTACTAGGGGTTTTGAAGAAGTAGCGTTAGCAGATAAGGGGTTTGAGCGTCTTGTGCAAAGATAAGGAAAAAGGTGTCCCATGGCTGAATATCAGAAAATTGAGTATCGCATCGGTAAGGATGGCAAAATTACAGAAACCGTGATCAATGGGGTTGGAGCTAGCTGTACAACGGCAACCTCAGGCTTTGAGGCAGCACTGGGGGCGATCGAATCCCAGGAGTTGCTGCCAGAATATTACGATGGGTCAGAGCATTTAACGGTGGAAGCCGTCCAGTCGTCAACATAGGGCGGGTAATGCTGAGCGATCCGAGTCAGGAACTTTATCTGTTTGGTAGCCTTTTATGCTTTAGTAGCCTCCTGATGGGAGGCATTTTTGTAGTGCAGCGCTTTGCCCACAAAAATTTTGGTTTAGGGCGATCTCAGGCACCGATCGCTACACCTACAACCCTTGAGCTAGCAGACGTTCAACCCTCAAACACGGCGCAATTGGAGAAAATGCAGCAGGAAATCCAAACCCTGCGCCAGGAAGGGTTGCGATTGCGTGCTGAACTTGAAACCCAACGATCGCACCTGACCCGTGAAGCCCACCAAGCGACCTTTCAACAGCTACAACCGTTACTGACCAACTATCCCAGCCTACGGCAGATGATCCAGGCAAAACCAGACTTGCCTGCCAAAAACATCGTGTCTCTGTTTACACCCCTCGATGGAGTGTTGGAGATTTGGGGCTATACGGCGATCGGCTCTGCCTGGGAGCAGGTGCCCTATGATCCCCAAATCCATCAACCCGACTGCACCGACCTAGCCCCCGGAGACCCTGTCTACATCCGCTTTGTGGGCTACCGCTATCATGAAACTATCCTCTCCCCTGCTAAGGTCAGCCGCACTCTGCCAGCAGGAAAATAAATAGATTTCTGGGAAAATGTTATTGCTGTCTGATTTAATGCAGATTCTTAAGTAAGCTCAATGCTGCATCATGACGTTTCTCAGTCTCGTCCTGTCGGTTTTCCCTGCCTTGGTCATGGTGGGGGCGATCGTATCCTTTCTTTATCTGTGTGCCTTTCCCAGTTTTCTCAGCTTAGCGGCACTCCTATTTTTGCTGTATGGGTTGCCCCTAGTCGTATATCGGCTCCATCACTGGATTTCCCCCATCCAAGAAGGGATTAGTTATTTAGGCGAAAAAACCTACAGTCCCTGGTGGGGGAGTCATCAAATTCAGGCAATTTATATTACGTTCCCAGCGCTGGAAGCAGGTTTGCGTTTGATTCCGGGTGCATTTTCTCTCTGGTTGCGCCTGTGGGGATCAAAGGTGGGACGAAATGTCTATTGGACACCGGGGTTAGAGATTGCCGATCGCGGCTTGCTGGAGATTGGCGATCGGGTCATTTTTGGCTACCAAATTAGGCTCTCCTCCCATGTGATCAAGCCTCGCAAACAGAACCTGGTGCTGTATGTCAAGCGGATCAAAATTGGCAATGATGTGTTTTTGGGCGCAGGGTCTCACCTAGGGCCCGGCACCCTCATCAGCGATGGCACCTACTTGCCAGTGTTCACCATTCTCTATCTCAACCAAAAGCTTCTTAACCCAAAGGTAACTACTCAGGCTGCTAACTCAATGTCGAGCCGCCCTCATCCCCCAGCCCCTTCTCCCTGGGGAGAAGGGGAGCCGGATTGAAGTCCCTCTCCCTAGGGAGAGGGATTTAGGCTTCGACGTGAGCGCTCAGCCGAACGGTGAGGGTAGGCTGAGTAGTTACACCCAAAGATTAAATATCCCCACCCGAAGGTGACCTGATGCGCTGGCTGATTCAAGCTTTTAAACAACTCTTGACTCCCGCTGCCCAAGGGTTTCAGCGATCGTTGGCTGATCCCCAGTCTGCCCAACAACAGGTGCAGCAGGAGATTTGCGATCGGCTCATCGCCAGTGAGTATGGCAAATTTTTGGGCATTCGCTCCGTTGCCGATTGGCCACAAATTCCGATCGTGGAGTACGACGATCTCCTGCCGTGGATTGAACCACAGCGCGGGAAAAGTCGCCTCACCCCAGAGCCAATTTTGTTCTACGAAAAAACCTCTGGAAGTCGAGGGGCAGCGAAGTGGATTCCCTACACGCGATCGTTGCGGCGATCGTTCAACCAGATGTTTTGTATCTGGGCCCACGACTTAATTCAGCACGGGCCCAGATTTTCCACAGGTAAGGTTTACTTTTGTATTTCGCCCCAATTGGGCACTGCTGAAGAGACAAAAGCCGCGCTACAGGATGACTCTGCCTACCTGGATGGCTGGTTACGATCGCTGTTGTCCCCCTTTTTTGTCACTCCTCGCGGCTTGAATCAAGTGCGGTCACCGGAGACGTTTAAGCATCAACTCTGTCTCGCCTTGCTACAAGCAGAACAGCTAGAGACAATTTCCATCTGGAGTCCCAGTTTTCTCACGGTGCATTTGGACTACATTCAAGCCCGCCATGCTCAACTGAGTCAGGAATTGCAGCCGCGAATGTCCCGCGATCGTCGGCAACTTCTGACTGAATCCACGATTTCCTGGACAAGATTATGGTCTGAACTCAAATTAATTTCCTGCTGGGACAGTGCCAATGCCGCCGATCAAGCGCTGGGGCTACGATCGCGCTTTCCAGGCGTATTGGTGCAGGGCAAAGGATTACTAGCCACAGAAGCCCCGATGACGATCCCACTGATTGCGGCCCAAGGCGCAGTCCCAATGTTGGATGAGGTGTTTTTTGAGTTTGCCGCTGAAGGTGCAGATGCAGCGGGAATCCATTTGCTGCATGAACTGCAAGTGGGAGGGGAATACACTATTATTCTGTCCCAAAAGGGAGGATTATACCGTTATTCCATCGGCGATCGGGTGCGGGTCACCCATTTCTACCGCAACACCCCTTGCCTGGAATTTCTCGGTCGCAGCGGGAGCATCAGCGATTTGGTGGGCGAGAAGTTGCAGGAAGGCTTCGTCTACGATGCATTGGCGAGTCTGAACCTGGAGGGCACCTGTTTTCAGAGCCTGATCCCCGTTTGCCAGCCCGCCCATTATCTGTTGTTGCTCGACCGATCGCCCCTTGCCCCAGAGACGATCGCCCACCAGTTGGATGCTGCTCTGTGCCGATCGCCGCACTATCACCACGCCCGCCTGCTGGGTCAACTCGCGCCCCTCCGCGTCTTAGTTTCGCCCCAATTTCCCGAAATCCTGGCGCTGCATCGTACCCGTTCCGGTGCAACGTGGGGAGACATCAAACATCCCCTCTTGGCAACATCGCCCCTGCCTCCCCAAGTGATGGAACTTCTGACAGAGGCGGCGACGCATTCCGTCTGGCATGATCCATAAACTTGTTTTGAGTGCCCATCGTTTTTTGACAACAATCCTATGTGTGGCAGATTTACCCAAAGCCAGTCAGGTGAGACAATCGCTAAGGCCTTTCAGCTATCCGTCGTGCCTGATGTGACTCCCAGCTACAACATTGCCCCAACGCAGGGAGTAGCAACGGTGTGGCAACCCGCAGGACAGTCAGATGTGCAATCAGAGCGCCAATTTCGGGTGCTGCGATGGGGGTTGATTCCCTCGTGGGCAAAGGAGGCAGCGATCGGCGCAAAACTGATTAATGCGCGGGCGGAAACGGTTGCCGAAAAACCCTCTTTTCGATCGGCTTTCAAGCAGCGGCGATGTTTGATTTTGGCAGATGGTTTCTATGAATGGCAGCGCCAGAATGGGAAAAAGCAGCCCTTTTACCTACATCTGCAAAATCATCAGCCCTTTGCCTTTGCGGGGTTATGGGAGCGCTGGCAAGATTCTACAGGGGAACCGATCGCCTCCTGCACCATCTTGACAACTGAAGCTAATCCAATGGTCAGACCCATTCACGATCGGATGCCAGTTATCCTGTCGCCCGATGCCTACGAAACCTGGCTAAACCCCGACACCCCTCCCAACTCGCTGCAATCCCTGTTACACCCCTACGATGCAGCCGTGATGGTGACTTACCCCGTTAGTTCCTTGGTCAACAAGCCAGCCAATAACAGTCCAGATTGCCTACAACCCCTTCCCAGAGAAGATCAGGCAGTCTTACCAAAAGGGTCAGCGTCCGATCCCGCCCTCGCTTCGAGTGTCTAGTTCTGACACGCTCTGGATCTAAGGTGCAGATTTACTACTAATTTTGCTCATTCTCTGCTTTTCTCACCTACAATCTGAAGCCAGAGGCTCAATACCTTGACGCTCCCGTGGTGTGTTACTCCTTCATTCCCCCGCTCAAGTTGGTTATGGTCAAGCCTGAGATAAGTTCGCCCCAACTTCCTGAATCGGTGCCCCGATCGGAGACGATTGCCAAACTGTTGCTGCTGGCTATTTTTTGGGGTACTGTCTGGACGGCGGTGCTGATCGTTGCTGGGTTGGGAGTCAAGGAATTAATTGATCCGGCGGCGGTGGATCATAGTCCCATCACCTCAACAACCGCTAGGCTTAAAGTCCCCACCACTACGGTTAGTCAGCCCCTAGCATCTGCCCCAGTTTCTCCAAGCCAAGCGAATCCAGTCCCAACCCCCCAAGTACAGGTTCCCCCGCAGCAAGCTGACAACACCCTATGGCTGTTTAGCACGATCGTCTTTGGCTGTGTGGTGGGTTGCATTCTCATTACTCAGAGACTGCTGAAATCCCCCCTGCCTCCCAAGGGCAAACGCACTCTGGTTCGTTCCTCATCTAAGCAAAAACTGTCCGCTGCCCAGCCCAAGCCAGTTAGGGCTTTAGCCGTAGCGGGGCGGCACGTCAAATCAGAATTGGAGGTGCTAAAGCGATCGTCCTCTTCGACTCAAATGACTCAACAGACGATCGCCAAACCTGCTGTCACCCTGGTTCCCGACGACGAAAGCCACCCGTTAGATTGGGGCGATGAAAGTTTGGCCAATCTCATGGATCTCCGTAAACGCAAAAACCTCTCATCGTTTCTGTAGAGAGGGAGTTGTAGTTGAATCAAATACTCTCTGTCTGAGTAGGATGAGTAAAGCAAAGCTTCTCAATCCATAGGTTTTGCTAAGTAGTTTGTTTTGACGTAAATCCCTTAGAGAATGTTTGCAAGTTAGCGTGTAGTTTTACACTTGCCTTCTAAAGTCCCCCAGAATTGGGGGGTTGGGGGGCGGTTCGGGGCGCAGCTTATGTTTACAAACAGTTTCTTAACATTTGTCATTCGTCTTACAATAAAATTGTACTAATGTAGAGCTTCTGAAGAATGCCTATCCAGTTTCGGTTTCATCCAGAAAAAGCCGTTGAAGCCGCAGCCGTGTTCTTGAAGCTGCATGGTAGGCCCATGAAGTATTTAGGCTTACTCAAGATGCTTTACATCGCCGATCGGGTTGCCTTGGAGCGCTTGGAGCAACCGATTACGGGCGATCGATACGTATCCATGGATTACGGGCCTGTCCTCAGCGGCGTTTATGACCTGCTCAAGGGGAAACCCGTTGAGGATGCATTGCCCCTCTGGTCTCAGTTTATTTCGCCCCGAAATGGAAACCACGTTGATTTGCTGAATGATCCAGGAGATGCAGACCTTTGCGAAGCGGAGGAGGAAATCATTCAGGAGGTTTATCAAGCCTTTGGGCACCTTGACCCGTTTGAGGTTGCCGAGTGGACGCACGATCTCCCGGAGTGGCAAGATCCCCACGGCTCGGCAGTCCCCATCACGGTAGAGGATATTTTGAAAAATGTGGGCAAGAGTGCTGATGAAATCGCTGAAATCCAGCAAGAAGCGCTTCGTGAAGCCTATCTAGATGGAGTTTTGCATGGATAGCATTCCCATTAGTTTGGGAGATGCATTTTTGCTGGATACGCCTCCCAATAATGAGCATCTGTACATCGCCATTGCCCAAACTTCTGAAAATACCTATCTTTTTGTTAACGTCACGACCCGCAGATCTCATTCTGAAACTGCCTGTTTGCTCCTGCCAGGTTCTGGAGTGCCGAGCTTTGTCATCCGTGAGTCGGTGATCGCCTATCAATATGCCCGTGAGATGGATGCCACTGAACTATCTGAATTGATTACCGCTGGCAGTCCAATTCCCAAAGGGATGTGTTCAGCGGCTATTTTGACCAAGATTCAACAGAGTGGCTTGGCTTCCAAGCGGTTGAAGAAGAAGTATAAAACTGCTCTCAAAGCCTTCTTGAAAATATCGTGAGATTTTGTTGCTATGTAGCTCTGAAAAATAAAGGTTTGGCAAGTTTGTTATTGCGGCTGGCATCAAAATCGGGATGCTGATACAGCACTTTGCAAGTCTATTAGGTACATCGGATTTTGCTATTGAAGGCGAGGGGTTCTATATTTTGTACGGTACTGATCTGCAAAGTGCTGTATGAGAGCTATGTGCTCCTAGAAATGAATATTAATTTACAAAAAATGTCCTTAATTGTAGAAGCCTTAAACCGTATCACTACTTGACTGGAAAAGAATCATCCTCAAAGTTTGCTCACTCTGCAATTAAGACAGGTTCGTGAGAACATTTACAGCCAAGTTTCAGATCTTCAACTGCCCAAAAAAACTTTACAAGGAGTTTATGAAGAAGATAAGCTTCTATTTTTGCAAGTGTCTGAAGAATTCGATGAGAACTGTACTTTACACATACAACTGCCTGAAGAGTTTTATGAGCTATACCAATGGAAGAACGGTACTCATTACGAGAGGGAGACTGTCACTCTACTAGATTCCCTACTCTTCTTTGGTACTTACTTTTCTGAGTTAGGAAGTCAGCATTATATAAGTGCAAAAGAATCTGTTTACGATTATGGCGTTATATTCATGTTTAATCGCGATGAGTACAGTTTCGTCCTAGATATGATTAGATGGAAATTAGATAGTCTTCAGTCTCCACCTCTAGCTATGTTGTGGACTAATACGGAAGACCCATACAGAGAGGAAGTTGTCTTTGCAAGTTGAACCAGCATGATGCTTACATTGGCAGAAGCATTAGAAGCAAAGGTTTGCTGGTTTGATGCGTATGGCGATTTGACTGGAGATCCTGCTCAACTAAAGACGATTCATCAAAAGTACAATTCTGGATGTGAGATAGGTTTCTCTAAGTGGCTAGATTGGTGGTTAGGATCGTGAATTTAATAAGCTGGAGACTGGGTAAGGGCGAAGCAGTCGGGCAGAAAACTTTGAGACTCAATCAGGGCCATTTGCCGACTGCTTCGCCCCTACCGCCGAACTTTTCTATGTTATTTAATCCACAATCCTTAGTTTGAAGAAAAGCCCTGCGATTAGAGGTATAGCTTGTCCCTTCATAACTCAGTACAACAGCAATGTTTAGCAAACAACAGTTCCTCAAATTTAGTTGTACTGACTATTCTGGGGAAGGGCTGTATTTGATTGAAAAGCGGTTAGTGTCACAAACTTTTCCTCACTCATTAGAAAATAAGAAATGCAATTCTAGGGACTTCATCAGAGAAAGTTTCAAGAACGACTTGATATGACGAAGAATTAAAGATACTGACAAAGTTGAGGCATATGACCAGCCTACCGAGAAAATTATCAGAGTAAGGTTTGCTCGATCCTGATGTTCTTGGTACTGAAAACGGAGTTGATTATCCCACTTAAAGCAGAGTGTGAGGCATTGAGGTCTAGTTTTGTAATATGACTGTCGAACAGTTCAGAATCACAGCAAGATGGAGGGCACAGTTATGAGTTGGAGAGAGCGAATTTCAGTTGATCCAATGATTTGTCATGGTCGGGTTTGCATTAGTGGCACCCGGATTATGGTGTCGGTCATTCTCGACAACCTAGCAGCAGGCACCAGCACGGCTGAAATTTTGCACAGTTATCCTTCTCTCACCACCGACGACATTCAAGCTGCGATCGCCTACGCTGCCGAACTTACCCGTGAACGCATCATTCCATTGGCAGTATGAAATTCAAGATTGATGAAAATCTACCGGCTGAGTTTGCCGAGATACTTCAGCAATTTGGATACGATGCACTGACAGTACTCGACCAAGGTTTGAGAGGGGAAAATGACTCGTTAATTATCGAAATTTGTCAACAGGAAAATCGTGTGCTGATTACACTGGATCTCGACTTTGCAGATATTCGTGCTTATCCACCCAGTCAATATCAAGGAATTCTAGGGCGTGTCATCAATTTAGCCAAATCACGGTAGCAGCCAGGTAAATCGCCCCTAGAAAGTTGACTGCCCGCTTATCGTAGCGTGTTGCAATCGCCCGGTACTGCTTCAGCTTGGCAAAGAAATT
>Ga0209181_10000399_pt1 | contig 81029 bp, 57 predicted proteins | sample MAT05_FD_187208 | JGI IMG/M metagenome (GOLD analysis project Ga0209181, IMG submission 187208) | Freshwater microbial communities from Lake Fryxell liftoff mats and glacier meltwater in Antarctica - MAT-05 (SPAdes) (version 2) | ecosystem: Environmental > Aquatic > Freshwater > Ice > Liftoff...
AAGATAGCAGATACAAGACAGCAGACACAAGACAGCAGACACAAGACTTCAAACACAAGACTTCAGACATAGGACAGCAGACACAAGACTTCAGACACAAGACTTCAGACACAAGACTTCAGACACAAGACTTCAGACACAAGACAGCAGACATAAGACAGCAGACATAAGACAGCAGACATAAGATAGCAGATATAAGACAGCAGACACAAGACAGCAGACACAAGACAGCAGACACAAGATAGCAGATACAAGACTTCAGACACAAGACTTCAGACACAAGACTTCAGACATAAGACAGCAGACACAAGACTTCAGACATAAGACTTCAGACACAAGACTTCAGACACAAGACTTCAGACACAAGACTTCAGACATAAGACAGCAGACACAAGACTTCAGACATAAGACAGCAGACACAAGATAGCAGATACAAGACTTCAGACACAAGACTTCAGACACAAGACTTCAGACACAAGACTTCAGACACAAGACAGCAGACACAAGACTTCAGACATAAGACAGCAGACACAAGATAGCAGATATAAGACAGCAGATACAAGACAGCAGACACAAGACAGCAGACACAAGATAGCAGATACAAGACAGCAGACACAAGACAGCAGACACAAGATAGCAGATATAAGACACAAGACATAAGACAGCAGACATAAGACTTTAAACAGCAGACACAAGATATCAGACAATGCTGTTACGGTTCTTGTTTTTCTATTGCGTTAGCAATTGCCCCTTATCCCATAGATTCATCTGTGGGAGTCTGTGGGAAAATACAACATTACAAATGGCAAAAAGGGATTACTACGAGGTATTAGGTGTTTCAAAAAGCGCTGGTGCCGACGAAATTAAAAAAGCATATCGCAAAAAAGCACTCGAATTGCACCCCGACCGCAATCCGGGGGATAAAAAGGCAGAAGAGGCGTTTAAAGAAGCTACTGAAGCCTATGAGATACTCAGCGATCCTGATAAAAAAGCCCGATATGACCGTTTTGGTCATGCCGGGATAGAAAACATGGGCGGTCGCAGCCAGAGTTACGAAGGCTTTTCAATGGAGGATATATTTCGTCGCTTCGGATTTGACGCGGACGAAGACACCTTTAGCGGATTCTTTGGGGGGGGAGGAGGCCGTCGGGCAGGTGGTCGCCCACGCGGTGAACGCGGTTCCAACCTTCGGATAAAAGTGAAAATGACGCTGGAAGAAATCGCTACCGGCGTTAATAAAAAAATCAAAGTACGCAAGCAAGTACCTTGCGGCACCTGTAGCGGCTCGGGTGCGCGCGATGGCGCTGTGGACACCTGCTCCGTCTGCAGAGGCTCCGGGGTGGTTAATCGTGTTGCGCAAACCCCTTTTGGCATGATGCAAACCGCCGTGACCTGTAACAATTGCAGTGGCTCCGGTACCACCGTAAAATCACCTTGTAATGTCTGTAAGGGCGACGGGCGTGTTTTTGGCGAAGAAACGATAGACGTAGATATCCCCGCAGGCGTACACGATGGCATTCAACTCTCCATGTCGGGCAAAGGCAATTCTGGCGCAAAGGGCGGACAACCGGGTGATTTGGTCATCAATATCGAAGAAGTACCACACATCGAATTTACCCGCGAGAGCAACAATATTATACACGAGCTGTTTATAAACATGGCAGATGCGGCGTTGGGAACCAAACTTGAAGTCCCTACTTTAGATGGTCGTGCCCGCATTACTGTTCCCCCAGGCACCCAATCGGGAAAAATTTTCAGGCTAAAAGAAAAAGGTCTGCCCGCTTTGCAAAGCTACCAACGTGGCGACCAGTTGATCCACATAAATATATGGACACCCAAGAAAATGACCGAAGAAGAGCGCATAATATTAGAAAAAATGCGTGATCTGCCCAATTTCATTCCGGCACCTGAAAAAGAAGACCGAACATTTTTTGATCGGGTAAAAGATTTATTCAGCTGATGAAAAAAAACATTCTCGAAGTTGCGAAAAACATTGATTCCCTGCCGGCTGGCTACGATGCAGCTTTCAGCGAATTACAACAAATACTATCCGATTTGCAGGATGAACGCGTGGGAATTGATGATTTGAGCGCCAAAGTAGCCCGTGCCTCCCTGCTCATACAGTTTTGCCGGGAACGCCTCCGCCAAACAGAAGTGGCCGTTGCGGGATTATGAAAATGTAGACTATCAGCCCAAAAACTATGTTTTAAAAAAAAATACATAAATTACCAAAAAAAGCGTTCTTTTGCACTGGAAAAGTATAAATTTCCTAATACGATCGCTTTATGACTCTTGTCGCTTCCGAACTTCGAACAATGACTTCACCTGCTTACAGCGGCGCAGCGCTTGAATGGCTCAATGCACTGCCTGCCGATCCTGTTCGAGCAGATATTGTCACACTTGACCATGATTTTGCTATACGCAGCATTCATGAACTCATTGAAAACCGCCCTTTTGACCTGCCTGTAACGGTCAATTATCCCGCAGGCAATTCATTTCACCATTTTTACTTCGAAGCCCGTAATCGGGAAAAAGTATTTGGTACCAAAAATCTTGGAATCGGATATCCTTTTGTGTTGGCCCGCTTGGGCGGACATGAAGTAGCGGCACCGTTGTTTGTCTGGCAATTTCAATTAGAACCAGATATATTTCAACCAGATCAATGGCTGGCACAGCGCAATGAAAACCATGCAACGCTGCCCAATTACCCGTTTTTCCACCTGCTGGATGCGTTGCACGATACCGATTTTTCACTGCAGGCGCGTACATTGGCCGAAGGGCACAGCCTGAATGCACAGACTTTAGCCGATTTCTGTGAAAAAATAAGGCATAAATTGTCGTTAACCGAAGAAGGATTGCCCTTGAGTGTTCAACCCGGCCCCCGGCCCGCCGAGGCGTTGGAAGGTATAGCAGAAGGGCGTTTATACTGGTGTGCCGTGGCGGGATTATTCTCTACCCTGCCGCGCACCACCCTCACGCAACCACCTACGGTAGCCCCCAACCTCCCTGCCGATCAGAAATGGGAACACGCCTTCACCCTGCTGCCGCTTGACCCCTCTCAACGTGCAGCACTGTTAGCCGCCCAACGCAACGCACTCACGGTAGTGGAAGGCGCTTCGGGTTCCGGAAAAACCTACCTGATTTCGGCCATCATCATCAATGCTTTGGCCAATGGCAAAAAATGCTTAGTCGTTTCCAAAAGCATCCATGCCTTGCGGCGCGCCCAAAAATTTTTGTTAGATAAAGGTATAGGCGACACCTCTTTCATCGTCCGCGATTTGGCCAGCGACCAGTTGATGTTGGCTGATATGCTACGCATGACTGCTGACAATAAAAATCGCACCGATTACAGCGAAGAGGTGTATAAAACGTTGTTCAATAAGGTACAAAGAGAACAACGCAAATTAGATGAAGCCTGGGATGAATTGCATGCTCCAATTTTCGGAGACAAAAACTTCACAGAATTGACAGGAGCCTATTTGCGGGCCAACCGCCTCGAAGGAAAAGAACTGTTGCTGGCACAGCTCAGCCCGGCTGATTTTGTTTTTTCTAAACCCGAATTTGAAGACATAAATGCAGCCATCTATTCCAGCGAACCACTCTTTCGCCGGTTCCCTACGCTCTCCCATCCCCTAAGTCGCCTGAATGCTACCGTTTTTGCCGAATATGACAGCGTAAAAGGTCTGGAGTGGACCCACGCAAAAGTAAAAATACTGTTAGAAAAAGCAACGGCGCTGCACCATCGTTTTTTAACCAAAACCAACGATTACAGTGAATCGTTGCTGGATCACTATGAATCCTATTACAATGACCTTGCTGCTTTTATTAAACGCATCCGCGACGGGCTGGAAGACGGGGTGATACGCTTTGGTGCGGATTTTGAAAAACCTATTTCTACTGCGGAAAAACTCTATGGCGTTTTCTCCGAACGTTATAAAGAAATAGTAGCAGCCAAAGAAAAAATTGGGACTATTTTTGACGAAATGCTCCGAACACACGGGTTGCGCAAATATTTTGAATTCGATTTTCCGCCACAGTTTGACCTGAAAAACATCAAAAAGATATCTGAACTGACGCGTGATTTTGAATCATCCATGCGCCTTTGGCGGCGCAGAATACCGGCTGTTGTAAGGGAAGATGTACGCCGCTTAAACGCCAAAAGCATCCATGCAGCCTTAGATTTTCGCGAGCAAATCAAAGATTTGGAGTATGGAATGGATGTGTTTTTGGAAGAGTTTAATGATGCAGGACTATATGACACCGCTTTAAAACACGAAATGCTGACGGTACCCAAGCGTCAGGAATTCATGGAAGACGTAATAGCGCGTTTGGAAGACACTCAATTCTATTTACGCGATTTTGATGATTTTTATATTTGGCAAAAACACTGGTTATCGCTGTCAATGCCCGCACAAAAAGTAGTGCGCGCACTCTGTAAAGTAAAACCCAATAACTGGCAGGCGGCCTTTGAAAGCTGGTACCTCCATCATTTGCTGCAAAATGAGTTTAACCCCAACCTCCAGTGGGACGACGAAGTACTGAACGATTATTTGGCCAATTCCCGTACCCTGCGCGATATGATGCCCCTGCACATTAGTGCCTATTGGCAACAGCGAAAAGTAAAAGCGCTAAAGTCGCTCCGCAATGATAATATCCTTTCCTTCAAGACGTGGTTTGGCAAAAACAACCGACAACTTTCAGGCGCCCAAAAAGCAGAGGAATTGTTTAAAAAACACATCAACCCACTGACAGAAACCCTGCCGGTACTGCTCGTTACACCACAGGTAGCGTTGGATGTGGTGCAAAATTCCAATATCACTTTTGACATGGTATTGGTGGATGAAGGCCATAATATACCCAAACAAGAGTGTTACCACCTGTTTGATTTAGCCAAAAACTTAGTCATATTTGGCGATTCCAAACAAGACATGACCCCTTCCGCAGAAGATGACATCCTCGAATTTTGCAAAGGTATCGGCGCTAAAGTTCAACAATTGGAATATCAGCACCAGGACAGCCCGGAAGCTTGGGTAAAATTTAACAAAGTGGCCTTTGGTACACCCTTCAAGCGCATTCCTTCCACCCGCGATGCCCGACAGGCGACAATAGTAACCAATGTAGAAGGCCGCTACGATGAACAACAAGGCACCAATGAGGCCGAGGCACGCCAGATTATTGACTGGCTGAATTTAATAGAACCAACTCCGGCAAAAACCTATCCGGTGGTCGGTATTGCCTGCGCCACCGTGCAACAACGCGACCTGATTGCCACGCATTTGCTCAAAATTCGCCAGCGCCGTGCACCCGGCCATGAAAAAATACAACAACTGCACCTCAGCGGCATGGGTGTGTATCAACTCTCAGAATTGCAGGGGCAACACGTGGACATCCTGCTGCTGTCGCTCACACACGGCATGACTGATGCACACGGCGCGCTCACACAACACCTGCACTTTTGGAACACCCCATTGGGCTTCAACCAGCTGCACGTAGCCCTTACCCGTGCCTCACAAAAATTATTCATCGCCCACTCCATACCACCCGGTCTGCACAATGTATTAGCGGCGGATAAACGGTATTTGGGTACCTGTGTACTCTCTCATTTAGTCACCTTTGCAGAAGCCACACAAAATGGTGACCAGACAGCAGCAGACGAACAGTTGTCCAAAATGAAGGAACTGTTGAGTTATCCCGATCAATTCTATCCGTTTAGTACTTTTATGGATGAAGTGGAAATCGCGCTGAGGCCCTATTTTGATACCTTGCAAATGCGCCGCAATACCTTAGCCGCTGATATGCGGGTACCCCTGTTTCTGAGCGGCAGGGCCGACGGAGAACCAAGCAGCGTATTGCTATTCGACGGTGTTTTGGCTCCCAGCACCCTGCCTTCTTATGAATGGGAAGAAAAAGTGCGCATTTATTTCAACAAAAAAGGCATCGGTGCCATCCCGACTTACTCGGCACATTGGTGGAGAAGCCCCAAACAAGAAGCGAGGCGGCTGGCCGGGCGGTTGTTGAGAAAGTAGCGGCACGGGAATGCACTAATTTAATCCCTTGCACCCGTAATGTGGTCCGCAATATCGTCGGGCGTGGACGACCGGGCGTACGTTACTTTTTTCAAAAAAACCCTTATGCACTACAAGCGCCTGACGTTACCCGACCTGCCAGCACTGCAACAGATCGGCAGGTTAACGTATGAACCCTATTACCAACACGTCTGGCACCCCGGCGGAGTGGAGTGGTATATTGACCATTGCTTTAATACGGAAAGGCTGACAGAGGAGATGAATGACCCCCATTGTGAATACTATATAGCCAGCACCAATGAAGGCGCCTGGGTGGGACTGTTAAAGTTCATCATAGGCAAACCCGTACCCGATGCCACCGCCCCTGACCCACTTTACGTGATTGAGGCAACCCATATAGATAACACTGCTCATATTGGAGCAGCATCCGATGCCCCAAAAACACCCGGTAAAATGGCTAAAAATTTGCCACTGAGCCTTGAAAAAGTCTATTTAATGCCCGAATTTTATAAAAAAGGCATGGGACAGGTATTGATTCAATTTGCTCTGGAGCGTGCACGCCAAATCGGCAGCCCTTGCGTTTGGCTCAATGTGCTGAAAACAGGCCCCGTCCGGGCATATAAAAAGATCGGATTCAGCATCGTTGGAGAACAACGTATTCCTTTTGAATTAATAAAAGAGGAAGAACGGGTAATGTGGGTAATGGTGAAAAATATCGGGAATTTATAAAAATTTTCGATATTTCACAGCCCAATTATTCAAATTAGGAGCCGCCAATCTTTTTAATAGTTTTGTTGAATATTGATCTTCAATATTCAACAAAACTATTACAATTTTCCCCGCAGAAACCGCCCGGTATGGCTTTCTTCCACCTTCGTCAATCCTTCCGGCGGGCCTTCATACACTAAGTTTCCACCATTTTTCCCGCCTTCCGGCCCAAGATCAATCAACCAGTCTGCTGATTTGATGACTTCCATATTGTGTTCTACCACGAGTACCGTATGGCCTTTTTCTACCAATGCCTGAATGGCTGTCAGCAGTTTGCGAATGTCATGAAAATGCAGGCCGGTAGTAGGCTCGTCAAAAATGAAAAAAATATGTCCTTTCGTATTTTCGCCAATCAGAAACGAACCTAATTTAACCCGTTGGGCTTCCCCGCCGGAAAGGGTAGAAGAAGACTGACCCAACTGCACGTAACCCAACCCAACCTCCTGTAATGGCCGGATGCGCTCTATAATTTCTTTTCGGTCTTTAAAAAAAACAATGGCTTCATCAATGCTCATTTGCAATACATCGAAGATGTTTTTACCATTATATTGCACCTCCAATACATCATTTTTAAAGCGCCGGCCTTTACATTCTTCACATTCTAAATGTACATCAGCCAAAAACTGCATTTCAATCACTTGTTCGCCGTCTCCTTTACAGGCCTCGCATCGGCCGCCTTCCACATTAAAGGAGAAGTGTTTAGCTTGAAACCCACGGATACGACTCATCTGCTGAGTAGAAAATAAATCGCGGATATAATCGTAGGCTTTCACGTAGGTAACCGGATTGGAGCGGCTGCTTTTCCCGATGGGGCTTTGGTTGATCAATTCTACCCGGGTGATTTGCCGGATATTGCCCTCCAGGCCATCGCATAGTCCGAGCGGTTTTCCGGTATTTTCCGGCAGGTGTTGCGAAAGGGCCGGATACAACAAATCGCGCACTAAGGTAGTTTTTCCCGAGCCGCTCACGCCACTCACCACGGTGAGGCAATGCAGCGGGATATTGACATCAATATTTTTCAGGTTGTGCTGGCGCGCGCCTTTAAGCGTCAGGAATTGTCTTCCCGTGCGCCGGGTGGTCGGCAGCGGAATGGTCATTTCCCCATTCATATACCGGGCTGTAAGGCTGTGCGGTACTGCTGTACTGATAGTGGAGTATGGTCCGGCAAATACCACATGACCGCCGTTAACACCGGCTTCCGGCCCCATATCCACCAAAAAATCGGCATTCTCAATGACCGATTCTTCGTGTTCCACTACTACTACAGTGTTACCGAGGTCGCGCAGGTCTTTGAGCACTTTTACCAAACGCCCCGTATCGCGCGGGTGCAGCCCCACCGACGGTTCATCTAAGATATACATAGAAGCGGTGAGGTTGCTGCCTAACGTGCGGGTGAGGTGGATGCGTTGCGTTTCACCGCCCGACAGCGTATTGGAGATACGGTCTAAGGACAGGTAGCCTAAGCCGAGTTCCACCATGAATTTCAGGCGATTATCCAGCTCCAGCAGCAATCGTTTTGCCACTTGCCGGTCGTATTCGCTGAGTTGTAACCCGCGAATGTAAATCAATACCTCATCCAAAGCCACAGAAGTGAGTTCGGAGATGTTTTTTCCGCTGATTTTTACACAAAGCGCTTCTGTGCGCAATCGGCCGCCGCCACAGGTAGCGCAGGTAGTACGTCCCCGATAGCGAGCCAATACCACGCGGTTCTGTATTTTGTATAATTTGCTCTCTAGTTCTTTAAAAAAGGCATCAATTCCGCCAAAATGCTCATTTCCCGTCCAAAGCAGGCGTTGCTGAGCAGGCGTTAATTTGTCATAAGACGTGTGTAACGGGAAATCAAAAAAACGGGCCACCCGTAAAAAAGCATCTAACCACTCTCCGTATTTTTCTCCCTTCCAAGCTGCAATAGCGCCTTGTACCACGCTTTTTGCCGGATCGGGTACCACTTTATCGGGGTCAATGCCGATGACCCTGCCGTATCCTTCACACACCGGGCAAGCCCCAACCGGATTGTTGTAATTGAACAACTGCGGCGACGGCTCCGGAAATTCAAGACCGTCGAGTTCAAAGCGATTGTTGAAGTAGTGGAGGGGTGCAGGGGGCAGGGAATGGAGGAGTGCCGCACCGTCCACGGTCTCCTGCTCTATTTCCACCGTTTGTACCCAACACTCCCCTTCGCTTTCATAAAATGCGGTATTAACAGAATCAGCGAGGCGCATCCATTCGCTTTCATCCATGCCGGACAAGGAAAAACGGTCAATGAGGATGCTCAAGCCTCGTTCATTAAACGTGTAAGCAGGTTGGCTCAAGTCAAAATTGCCGGTTGTTTTTTCCAACACTTCCTCTATGCGCAAGGTATCCTTTCCATATTGAAGTCGGGTGTAACCTTTTTGCAGTAGCAATTTGAGTTGTTGTTGCAGCGTTCGTTCTTTATATTTTTTGCTAAAAGGCATCAAGATCAACCCTCTTGCGCCATCCGGCAGATTTTTAATAAAATCTACCACATCTGCAACTTCGTGTTTTTTAACTATCTGTCCTGAAATGGGAGAATAAAACCTGCCGATTCGCGCAAACAACAACCTCAAAAAATCATACACCTCTGTCATGCTCCCTACGGTGGATCGGGCACTGCCCGTCGTCACCCGTTGCTCAATGGCAATAGCCGGACAAATACCACGAATATAATCCACATCCGGTTTTTTCATCCGACCTAAAAACTGTCGGGCATAACTGGAAAGGCTTTCCACATACCGGCGCTGGCCTTCTGCATACAAAGTATCCATGGTGATACTGGACTTGCCGGAGCCGGAAACACCTGTGACAACAATCAATTGATTTTTAGGAATGCGTAAATCCACGTTCCTTAAATTATTGGTGCGAGCTCCTTTGATTGTGATAAACTTTGGGTCTACCAAATCCGCATCTAATACTTCCGTATTCGGTATTGTCGCAGTCATTTCCTTAGTCTTGTTCTTTTTTATAGTAGAAGCCATTCAATAAGTAATTGGTCAAACAGTCGTCATTCCACAGTCGTCAGCCAGACAGTTGCGCAAAGGTAACGTTTTCCGTTTTAAAACAATTGTTTTAAATAAAATGTTTTACAATTTCAAGACATAGTCTGGTAGAATAAAAAAGAAAAGCCATTTTCCATTTTTCATTTACCATTTTCCATTACTTAACTACTTTTGCGCCATGAAATTATTATGTAGTCTTATGTGTATCACAATCCTGTTATCTTTTGGAACGGGTTGTAAAAATGATAATGCAAAAACCGTTAACACCGCCGCAGAAAAACAGCCCGTGGTGGCCGCCCAACGCAAAAATATTGTCTTTTTTGGCAACAGCCTGACGGCTGCTTATCAATTATCACCCGAGCAGGGTTTCCCTGCGCTCCTCCAGCAAACGATTGATTCTTTAAGATTAGATTACACCTGTGTCAATGCCGGATTAAGCGGCGAAACCACCGCCGACGGTGTCAACCGCGTAGAATGGGTACTCCAACAACCCGTTTCCATCTTTATTTTGGAACTTGGAGGCAATGATGCCCTGCGTGGATTGCCGGTAGCAGCATCCAAAAAAAATCTGCAAATGATATTGGATAAAGTAAAGGTCAGGTACCCGGAATGTACATTGGTATTAGCGGGAATGCAAGCCCCGCCCAACCTCGGTAAGGTATACACCACTGCTTTTCGGGAAATGTATCCGGCTTTGGCAAAAGCCAATGGCGCCGTGCTGATTCCTTTCCTCTTAGAAGGTGTGGCTGCTGATCCAAGCCTCAATTTAGAAGATGGAATTCACCCGAATATAGCCGGGCAAAAAATTGTAGCGAAAAATGTGTGGCGTATTTTAGAGGGGATATTGTAAATAATGAATAATGGGGTATGAATAATGATTTTCTGTACCTTTGTCATTATGAAAAGCATCTTCTTCCTCCTTGTACTCTTACCCAATGTGCTCCACGCTCAATGGCAACCTGCCAACGGGCCTTATGGCGGCATGATTTGGGACCTTAAAAATAATACGCAAGCCATTTTTGCCACACAATCCAACGGTGTATTTCGCTCTACTGATGGCGGCGGGCAATGGACAAAATGCGACACGGCAAGGGCGCATCACCTCACCGTGCACGACGAACAGGTAACGCTGGTTTCTTATGCTCATTATTTCCTGCGGCGCAGCACGGACGGCGGCCATTCCTGGACGACCCGATATTTGCCGGACGATATCCGTTTTATTCGCGATTGGGCAGAAAAAGACAGCATTATTTTAATTTCTGCCAATAAATACCTGTGGCGTTCAATCGATGGCGGCAGCACTTGGGCTTCGCAGCATATTGCCGGGGCAACCGATCACCTCTACGATGCTGTCGAAATCATCAGTGGCCAGTTTTATGTGTCCGATCATTTTAATATTTTCCGCTCATCAGACGGGCTTCACTGGACAGCACTCACTTCGGTGCCCGAACCGTTGCCCTTCCGGTCCGTTTTTCAATTGTATGGACACGACACCACGCTGCTGGCTTTTACCGGTCCCCGCCTTTTTCGTTCTGGTGATGGCGGAAAAACCTGGAAAGAGGCAACGGTGCCGCCCGGTACGCTTGGACCATTGCCACCCAATTTCACCCGTACTGAAAGCCGATGGTACGCGGCGAGTGGCAGGTTGTTAGTGTCAAATGACGCGGGTATTTCCTGGGTATTGGCCGCTGGCAATGAAGCGGCTCCGCCGGATTTATGGGCTGTTGCGCAATGGCGGGATACCGTTATTCTCGCTTCACAGACCAATGGTGCATTCCAAACGCAGGGCGACGGTTTCACTTTAATCCCTGCCAATCGCGGGTTAAGCGGCTCCATGGTGGTTGATGTAGCCACCACCGGTGATACCGTTTATACTTTTGATAATCAAGGTATTAGCCGAACCCTTGCGCCGGGCTTTAACTGGGATACGGCGCATCTTTATCCTGCTCATACAGTAGGAACCACCTTTTCCGATGTAAAAATCCATCAGGGTATCTTATTTGTGCGCCAGTCTGGCGGGGAGTTGATGCGCTCCAAAAATGGTGGTAAAACGTGGCAAATCGCCTCACCGCCGAGTTTGAGTTTGCCGGATTTCTATTTCAGGATGGAATCTAAAAATGACACGTTGTTTCTATTGGAGGCCACCGGAAAATTGTGGTACACACACGATTTGGGCAATACTTGGCACCTGGCACCGTTACCAGGCATTATAGAAGATATAGCCGTGCAAAATGCATCGGTTTTTATGGTTTCGGATGCCAAAATTTATCGCTCTCTGGATGGCACAACCTCGTGGACGTTGGTTAGTAACAGCCCCGGTACGGCAATAAGGCTTTTTGCCGTGCGGTCCTGTTTATTATCCCTGGTTTCGGGCAATTCGCCCGAACTTTTTGTTTCTTCCGATGAGGGTCAATCCTGGCAGCCGTGCGATATTGCATGGCCTTCCACCTTTCAGGGGCAACGCGAGCAAAGGGTGAATTTTTTTCAGTTTGGAACGGTATTAATCGGCTCTTTTGAAGGTGGCGGAGTGTTTATTTCGCGAGATAGCGGTTTGTACTGGGATGCATTCGATCAGGGGCTTCCGGCCCCAACTAAAATCTTTGAGCTGACGGCCAATGCTCAATGGCTGCTGACGGGTACGGGTGAAGGGCTTTTTTTCAGGCCAACCACGAGCCTGAATGTACTGGCATTGAAAGAGCCCTTTACTGATCATCAAATGGTGGTTTTTCAAAATCCTGTCGAAACGACGTTCCTCATAAAAAACAAAAGCGCCACGCAAATCGCTATGGCAAGCATCATGAATGCGCAAGGGCGTGTGCTGTTGCAAAAAGCATTAAATAGCGCCAATACCGATGAAGTAGCGTTATCTGTTGCTTCCTTATTGCCAGGATCGTATTTTTTGCGATTGATCTGGCGAGACGGAATGGAGAAAACCTATAAGTTTATTAAGGTGGCGCCGGAATGAATTATTTGATAGTACTTGTATAAATTTTTTTGCAAAAAAATTTATACAAGTACTATCAAATAATTCATTTACAGATTAAAACGTATTGTTAAGGAAGCGTCCAAAAATAACCTATAACAATTAGGCATGATTTGCCGACGAATTTTGATAAGTTATTCTTTTGCCGTCCCTAACTTAAAATTATTAGGGTTTACTGCAAATTATTATATCTTTGCCGGAAATTGGTTGTTGTTGATGCGTTGATTTTGACCCAAAACACTAAAACACTAAAACACCAAAACACTAAAACACCAAAACACCAAAATACTAAAACACTAAAACACTAAAACACTATTTACACGTGAAAATAAAATTCTGCGGTGCAGCCCGCGAAGTGACTGGCTCCTGCCACCTGTTGACGCTGAACAACGGATACAAAATTTTGCTTGATTGTGGCCTCTATCAGGGCGGCGGCGACGATGATGGTCGGGCAAGTGAAGCCAAAACTGATGGTGGCAATACCATGCAAGGGTTCAATGAGCGATGGTTGTTTGACCCCCGTGAAATTGACTGCCTCATAGTTAGCCATGCCCACATTGACCATACCGGACGCATACCCAAGCTGGTTGCCGATGGGTTCACTGGTACCATTTACGGCACACATGCGACCCGTGATCTGTGCAACCTCATGCTATTGGACAGCGCTAAAATACAGGAAGGTGATGCGGAACGCAACAACCGTCATCGTCAGGAGGGGGAGCCGGAAAGAACACCCCTCTACACCATAGAGGATGTAAGCAAAACCGTGCGCCTTTTTGCCGGATTCAATTATGAGCAATGGTTCAATATACACGAGGATGTGCGGGTTATGTTTCACGATGCCGGACACATATTGGGCAGCGCCAGTGTTGTATTGGAGATTCAGGAAGGTGGCAAAACGATTCGTTTTGGTTTTTCCGGCGATATTGGCCGACCCGGTCGACCCATCCTTGCCGACCCGGTTCCTTTACCTGAAGTGGATTACCTGATTTGTGAAAGCACTTATGGCGATCGGGAACACGAATCGGCTCCAAATGAGATTGAGCGCCTGATTCGTATCGTGCGACATACCTGCTTAGAAAAAAAAGGGAAACTGATTATCCCTGCTTTCTCTGTGGGGCGCACACAGGAAATTGTATACCTGCTGGATCAACTCAATGCACAGGGCCGTCTGCCCCGCATACCCGTTTTTGTAGACAGCCCCTTGGCAGTCAATGCTACGGACGTGTTTCTCAACCATCCCGAATGTTTTGATGATGACCTGAATCGGTATATGGTGGAGAATGACAACCCCTTCGGATTCAACGATTTGTTTTATATCCGCACCACAGAAGGTTCTAAAAACCTGAATAATAATCGAAAACCCTGCATCATCATTTCCGCCTCTGGAATGATGAACGCCGGGCGCATACAGCATCACCTGCTCAACAACATCGAATATCAGCGGAATACTTTCCTCATTATTGGTTATTGCGCACCGCGCACTCCCGGCGGCCAGTTGCGGGAGGGTGCCCAAAGTTTGCACGTTTTGGGGCAGTTTCGACAGGTTTTAGCCGATGTGGAAGTCATGGATTCTTTTTCGGCACACGGCGACCGAAAGGAAATGCTGGAAGTGCTAAAAAATCAGCAGCGCAGCTGTAAAAAAATATGGCTGACCCACGGCACCATAGATCGCCAGGAAAAATGGCGGGCTTATTTGTTGGAAAACGGTATGCAGGCGGTGGAAATACCGGAATTGGGAGAAGAAGTAACAATTTGAGGCAAGGTAAGTTAAGGTAAAGTCTTGGGTCGTTGGCAGCCAATATTTTGTAGGACTGTTGACCGTAGAATCACGATAAAAATTGGCATCCTTCATTAATAGTTGACATTTTTGTTTTTACCTAAAAAACAAACTTGATTTAAAACAATGATAATCAATTATTTAATATAGTTTTTCAGATAATCACTTGAAAAAGTGTCAACTACTTTTCACGTAGAATGAAGGATGCCTAAAAATTATATTATTTTTTAAAAAACCTGATTTTTGCGATTATAATCGCAAAATAATAGGTAATTTTGCGATTACAATCGTAAAATCACCTATTATGTTTATTGAACGCACTATACAGGAAATTGATTACTTAGAGGAATATGACGGGAAATTAGCAGCTTATGAATTCAAATGGAATCCGGCCAAAACCATACGTGTACCAAAAACTTTCATAGATGCTTATCCCGAATCAACCTTTACCGCTGTTTCACCGGAGAATTATTTTGATTTTTTATTGCCTCTTAAATTTAGGAATGGTGTCGGCATAAAGTAATCTACCTAAGTGGATTACTTCATGCTGACACCGTTCCTAAGATATGCCCCATTTTCGTTTTTTTAATCAGGCTTCCGTTACTGGTTTTGTACCATCCGTTTTCCACTGTTCCAGCATCCTGATACCCAGCAGATCAACGATAGAAGACGAGCCTTCGCCACCAGCAATCAGTACATCCGGGATTATTTTCACCCCTTCTTTACCAATAATTTCCATAATTTTCAGGCGGGTAAATTCTTCGCCGCCCATCGCCCGCACCTGCAATTGGTAGGATTCAGCGTTTGATTTACCGATCGCCAAAATCTTGGAGGCCTCGGCATTACCCGTTACCTGAATACGTTCAGCCTCGGCATTACCCATCAGGCGGACCTTTGCTGCTTCGGCACCTGCTATCATTTTCACGCGTTCTGCTTCCGCTTCTGCCTGAATTTTGATAGATTGCGCTTCACCACTCGCTTTTTTTACCGCAGATTCTGCAATGCGTTCGGCAATTTGTACCCCTTGCTGGGCCTGTACAACTTCTTTTTGCATATCAGCTACTGCCGTTTCTTTTTCCAATGACTGGCGTGTGGTCTGCGCCAGGCGCTGGGTCTCGTAAGTAGATTTTTGTTCTTCGGCCAATTTGCGGTCTGTCAGCGTTTTCATCAGGCTTTCCGGCGGAACAATGTCACCGATCAGGGTGTCCACGCCGTGTACGTTGTATTCCGATAAAACCGTGCTGATATGTTCTCTGGCCGAATCCTGGCGTTCTTTACGCGAAGTGAGGAATGAAATCACATCGCTGCCCTGGGCGGAGTTGCGGAAATAGTTGCCAATGGTGGGTTCTAATACCTGACTGACAAGGTTCATCATCGTTCCGAACCGCGCAATCACTTTAGGCGCTTCCGTGGCCGGAATGTGTATGATCTGCGAGACATCTAAATTGAACGGGAAACCGTCTTTGGAGCGTACGGTAATAGTAGACAGGTGACGGTCTAAATTGTGGCTTTCGGTGCGGGCATCGGCCCAGTTAAGTACCAGATTGGTGGTCGGTACCAATTCTGTTTTCATGGTGTAGGGATTCAACGGATAGCGACCAGGGCCAAAAGGTTCGGCCCATACGCCTTTTTGTCCTTTCGACACGATGTTGCCGTGTTTGAATTCGTCGCCGCTGACATCCACGCCTTCTTCCCCGACATAAGAGTTGACAACCCCAACATTGCCAATAGGAATGGTCACCATTTCTACTTCTTCTACCTGAACAAACCAGGGATTGAAGTTATAGAGACCTGCCAGCACTACCTGCTGCTGAAGACCTCGATTGCCACCTTTGCGCAAAAAAGCATCGGCATCTTGGAAGTTGTTGTGACCCTCGGTGATGCGGCCGGCAATATTACCCGTCTCAATGGGTTCGCCATCCTGGGTGGTGATAATGCCTACTTTGTTGTCTTCAATTTTGGTCAGATCGGCAAAAGATACATCAAATAGGAAAGTGTTGATACGGTAGGTACCGGCAGTCAGGTAATAGGCCTGACGGCCTTTGCGGCCTCCATTGGAAAGAAATGCAGCAGCGTCCTGAAAGGAATCACAAGCTACCGCCGGTGCCAGCACACGCCCTCTGTCCAGTTCTACCCCGTCTTTTGCCACTAAAAGGCCAATTTTACCATTTGGGATAATCATGAGGGATTGTAGGGTGACTTCGTATTGCCAAATCCACTTACCAAAGTGAATACCCGGGGGGAGGGTTTGAGCCTGATAACCGGCTTCTCCTTTGGTCGCGATAATACGCCCGTCGGGTAAGTCCCTGTTTTCGCCAAAGAGTACGAATTTTTTGGTAACAAGCCCCACTTTGTCTTCCGGGATAAATACAATACCCAGCAGTTGAAACAATTGGCGATAAAAGATGGCGCAAAGCACTAAAACGATGAGCCACCAGAAAGTTAAGATTTTTAGGAAAAATTCCATTTTTAAGAAAGTTGATTTGGAAAAGTGATACCAAAACAACCTTTAACCATGAGAGATAATTCCCGGCAAGAGACTAATGCGTGGAAAAATTCGATGAACGGCGTGGAAATTGCGGCAGAATTGATCGGGGATTAAAAGCAGAAGTCCCTGCTCGCACCCGGATCGGGTAGCCAGCAGGGACTTCTTTCATGATTCAGACGATTCCAGACTACTGCTCCAGCCTGCTAAACCTTATTAGTTTCAATGAAATAGACTATAGACCAATTATTTTGTGCTGTCCCTTAGTGTTTTATGACAATTTTCCCCGAAAATACGGGCTTCCCGCCGGATGACAAGCGATAGAAATAGAGGCCGGAGGGCAGGGCGGAGGTATCCCATAAGACCCTGTCCGCTATGTCAAAACGGCCGACTGCCTGCCCCTGTACATCTTCAATCAACAGTATTCCTGCCCCATTGCCTGGGTTTTTCCAAATAAACTGAGTCACTCCTGAGGTGGGATTGGGTGCTACCACCAATTGCTGCCCGGTTGCTGCGTCCTGTTCGCGGCGGTAATGGGCGCGTTCTTCGGCGGGTTCAGGCCATTCAAAATCGGGGGCAAAGTGGCGACCGTAATGCATCAACAGGTTTTCCGCAATGGCTTTTGCCGGGCCTTCAGCGGTCAGGGGTTTCCAGAGTGGCCACCTGTTCAATGGTCAAAGAATCGGTTTTTTTGTCCGCCAAAAATTGAAAGAGCGATTGCAGGTCAGTGAATGCTGATTGATTGGCTGCTGTGCCGTATTTCAATCGGGCGGCTTCTATTCGTTGGAGGGCAGCAGGGGTTTCTCCTTCGGAAAGGTCATCCCAGGCCAAAGTAATTTCGCTGCCTATGGTATTGAGCCGACCCGTCCACCGGCGAAGGGCTGCGGTGTTGTCGTGCAGGGTGTCTCGCTGGAGGTACTGCACCATGGCCGCTGCCGACCGATCCATGACCCATTGGTATTGCGCCATTTTGGCGCTGTTCTGCGCCGGGTTGTTTTGGGCCACCAGCGCGTCGTAAGCTGTTTTGCTGTCGCCATAATCCTGCACGGCGGTACATTCTAAGTTTTGGCAATAGAAAGTAGGGCCGCAGTTGCCCGAAAGATCACAGTCAACCAATATTAAATTGTGTTTCAGTGGTCTTTCTCGCACCTCTTCGTCGTCGTAGTATTGATAAATGGTGCCGCTTTGGGCCATAAAATCAACCCCATCGCCAAAGGAAAACAGGTTACCTATGCCAACGGGGAGATTTATATCATTCCTAAATCCCTGCGTAGGTCTGATTGATCCTTGTACTGTATAAAAATCGTAGAGGCGGGTGGTAGCATTTTCATTGCACTGGTAAGTGAGGCCACGGGGTACAAGAGACACTGTTCCACCGTTTCCGCCGGTTGCCATATTGCCGATCTCCACATCTTCAAAATAATTTTTATAGATGACGTTGCTGAACGCACCGAGTTCCTGACAGACCACTCCCACGGTGCGGTCTATGTCATCGGTTGTTTTCAGGAATCTGTTTTGACTGATGTTGAATCCGGCCGTTTCATCGCGCATCATCACACCTGTCTGCGCTGTAATACCTGTTAAGTTCGGGTCTTTTTTTATCAGGGCAGGGTTTGGAACACTACCCATTTTAAAATCATTAAAAGTGATATCATGGCCCTTCATTCTGCTATTGAAGATATGCACATAGCATTTTTCAAAAGTAGCCCCTGTAACAGAAAAAGCGGATTGATCCGCATAGGTTGCACCTACACCTCCGAAGCTGTTGTGAATGCCGTAGCCTAAACCCTGAAAAAAACTGCCGCCAATGCGAACACTGACACTTTGGGCAAAAATACCGTAGCCATAATCGGAAATGCTCAAAGCGTTGGGTGTGCTGCGGTTGTTTTTAAAGGATCCAGCACCAATTCTGACCCCTACGACACCCCGAAGCTTGATGAAACTGTGAAAACTATCGGAGAAAGCAGGCAGGTTATTATCTGCCAGAAAGGTGCAATTGCTAAAAGCAGCAGCGTAATCCCGCAGTTGATTATATTGCCCTGCTGGGGTTTGATAGGGCCAAAAATTTCGATATTTGTCAATATCAACACTTGTACGATTATTTTTGAAGGTGGTACCAAAACAAATAACCTGCCCACCATTTGTACAAGCAACACCTGTAAAGGCATTTTCTATGACAGAACCGGGTTTGCCCTCCAGCCGTCCTTGCGGAAATATACCAGTTACCGCATATTGCGATAGGGTGCTGCTAGCACCATTTATAGTCACGCCTTTCCAATGCTGTGAACAATCCTGATTGGTCAGTTGTCCATATAAGATTACTTTGCCTTTGGCCGCTATCTCCATCCAGCCTGTCTGCGAAAAAGCTACTTTAACACCTGACTGAATGGTTAGCGTAGCATTGGCATTAATTTTGAGCAAACCTGACACTTTTACGATACCATCTGGCGAGGGCCAGGTACTCGTCCATGTTTCATTGGCGGTAATGGTGCGATCAGTGTACGTGACCGGAAGTATTAAATTAGTTATAGGAGCGTCCCCCCGGAAGCGTTTGTGTTTGAATGACATACCGCATTCTTTCACCTTGTCCGGGCGTAAAGCGCGTCATACAAGTATAAGGCGTATAATTCGTGATTAAGCTTGGATCTGGCGCATAGTACAGCCGGGACCAGGCAATGTTGAAGTTGATATACAAGAAGATGGATTTGTGTTCCATATATCGCCGGAAAAAGGTTTGGTATCACAGACCAAATCGCCGCATCCACAGCAATCTGGCCCATTGATGTCACAGGTTTCCTGACACCCGGACGGGCCATGATTTTCAAAAGTATAATATAAGCCGAGGCAGTGGCCCATTTCATGAGACAGGCCATGCGTCAATACGAGTGCTTCATTGGATGGGAAGTTCCAGGTTCCTCCCACTGCCAATGCTTTGGCAGGTATGCCAGCGGCCCTGCCTTTTGGAAAAGGATTATCGGCTGGCAGCAGGTAAATATCTATCCCGTTTGAATGTGAATTAGTCGAAACAAGCCCGTCAAAACGCGTGTTGTTTACAATATCTCCATAGTAAAAATCGGAGTCGGAAATATTATCAATCTCACATATTTCCCATGAAAAAAATATTTTGTGTTCTTTAAACACATTTTTCATCCTGTCAATCGCGTATTTCGCCTGAGCAGTCGTATATCCACCGCTATTATCATTTCTACGAACGAAATGCACATAAATTCTCAAGGTGACAGGGGTGGGATAATCGGGATAACATCCCCCTGCGGGAGGGTAGATAATAGTACCGATTGGCGTTGCACAAAATTCAGGATCGGCGGGCGTTTGTGCCCGACATATCGCGATAGTGCAAAAAAATATTAGGAGGAGTGGCAAACGGAATACCACCGCGATATTATTCCGAAGATGTAGCGTGTTTTTGAGATGAGTAGATGCTTCCTTCATAGAAAAACCAAATCTAAAGTGAAAGATTTGCAAAAACAAAAATTTTTGGCATCCTTCATAAGTAGTTGACACTTTTATTTTCGGTAAACAAAAATAAATTAAAATAAAGCATTGATAATCAAGTACTTATTAGGGTAATTTAAAATAATTGCACAAAGAAAGTGTCAACCACTTTTCACGCAAAATGAAGGATGCCATTTTTTTTGTGGGCGTACAATTTTTTTTCAGGATGATTCAGCACAGAAACCAAGCAGGAAGGCAAATGCGACGACAAGGATGGGATAATTCCCGGCAAGAGACCAATGCGTGGAAAAATCCGATGAGCGGCGTGGAAATTGCGGCAGAATTGATTGGGGATTAAAAGCAGAAGTCCCTGCTCGCACCCGGATCGGATAGCCAGCAGGGACTTCTTTCATGATTCAGGATTGATTACACACCCGAACAATGACCTTAATTCTTATCAAAGCGCAATGCCTGAATAGCAACGCCACTGGTCGTTTCTTTATAATAAATAGCGACCCGGTAACCACCGGAAGTAGTAGCCATTTTACCAATACAGTACAGATCGCTGTTTTCACGACTCTGCCCTTTGTGCATGGCGCTGAATGACTGAGGTTTGTCAGCGGCAAAAAAAGCGCGCAAAGCATCTGCCGCTTGGGCTTTCGTGTACGTTTTTTCCTGATCACCAATCGTGATTTCCACCTGATCGCTCAGGTATTTGACAAGGGTATTGACATCGCCGGTACTCAATGCCGTTGAAATAGCGTCAAAACCCGGATTGCCCTGAGCACTGAACAAGGCTAAGGGGGCAAACATCAAAAAGACAAACAGCAAATTTTTCATAATTGAATAGGTTGATGAGATCAGCTCCTGTAGCGCACCTCGAACTTTTTACGTGATACCTTATATTATGTAACTGCTAAAACCATGCCGTTAGTGTTAAACGTCTGTTAAATAACAGTTTAAGTTGTAACTTTAACACTACAACTTAGATTTTGACTATTTTTGCCCCTTCTCAACCACCATACTATTGTTAAATTTATGTTAAAATTTATATTTTGCCACTAATATTGGTGCCTTTTCTTTATATTTTTCACCGTTAAGTAGTTAATAGTCGGCAGTCCACAGTCTCACAAAACCTTGATAATAACAATGTGTTCGCCAAGTAAATTTTTACGCAATATATTATATTTAATTTATTTCGTAAAACACATATTATTAATATTTTATAAATTAATTAATTTATAAAATACAATGAAAAATTAGGTTTGGCGAACACATTGAATAAAGTAATTAATAAAATTCAAAACTACGATTATTTCTATTTACCTACTTATGCGGAAATTCTCAATGTGCAGGGCATATTGGTTCATACTGCTGCCATTGTTGTAGATAATGGTGGTCAGGCATCGCTCTCTTTGAATATTGCCTTACCGAATGGCCTGTACATGGTTCGCATTCGTGATCATGAAGGCCATCAGGGTATTGCTAAACTATCTGTCAACCATTAAAATTAAAACATTTATGAAAATATCTATTTCACTTTGCCTTGTCATTTTATTATGTGCCGCACAATGTAAAAAGGAACCCATTGTTACACCCATTGTGCTGGTTCCGATTGATACCATCCCGGCTATCAGGGTGGTGGGGCATACAGGGCTGACAGCACTCGCCTGTCCGGTCAGTATTTTGAGGTGACAGGTTACGATTCGACCACCCTCATAGCGGAAGTTCTGCTTTGCAACTATCGTAGGGGATGCACCTTGTTACGATTCGACCACCCTCATAGCGGAAGGGCGGTTTAATCTCTTCATGCGCATCATGCCCAATAAAAACGGACTCCCCGGGCTGCCAGATACAGTGGCTATCACTAAGGGATATTTTAAGGTGAAACTCAAAGAAAGCGCAATAACTTATTAAAAGCAAATTTAATAATTTCGCCCACTTACATGGAGCATTTCGATCAAAATGGGTAAGATTAATAAAAACGTTTCACTTACGTTTACGGTAAACGTGGCGAACGGGGCGTAAATTTTCCTGATTTCCACAATTTCACGTAACTTTGCGGGAAAATATATACTTAGGAACGGATAAACAATAACTTAACAATTTGATGTAATTCCTTTCCGCGCAAACTGCCCATCTTTTTGTTTAAATAGCAGCAGTGCTACGCACGTTCACCACATAAAAGCAAGGTTTATTTGCTTTTATTGGTTCATGCGCAAAAAGATCGTTGTTTGAACAAAATCTAACCTACCTAAAACTCTCAAGTTATTATTTACCCATTCTTATGTCCTTTTCTGCTTCCTTTTTGCGGTCTTTTTGCCTCCTGCTCCTTTTTGGTTCGAGCCTCACCACCATAGAATCCCATGCTCAGGGTTTGTTGCGCAGTGGCAACGCAGCGCTGCAAAGCGGCCCGATGCTCGGATATGCCGATATGCGGGAGGTATTGATCTGGGTGCAGGCCAATACTGATGCATTTGTGGCGGTCAATTATTGGGAGGTCGGTTCGCCGGATAAAAAATACAGTACGGCAATGGTTAGTACCAATGCGCGCACCGGGTACACCGCGAAGTGTATAGCCGATCAAGTACAGCCGGGCAAGACTTACGAGTACACGGTGGTGATTAACGGGGAAGCGGTGAAACTGCCTTACCCGACTACTTTCAAAACCCAGCCGATGTGGCGCTGGCGCACCGACCCTCCCGCTTTCTCCGTGGCTACGGGTTCCTGTGCGTACATCAACGAACCTGAATACGATCGCCCGGGTACGCCGTATGGCTCCGATTACCAAATTTTTGGAAATATTGCTGCTCAAAAACCCGACCTGATGGTTTGGCTGGGGGATAATACCTATCTGCGGGAGGCGGATTGGTTTACCCGAACGGGTATGGTTCACCGGTATACGCACACCCGCTCTACCCCTGAATTGCAGGCATTACTGGCTGCTACTCAGCACTATGCCATTTGGGATGATCATGATTTTGGCCCGAATGACAGCGATGGCACTTGGATATACAAGGATGTGGCGGCTGAAATTTTTGAAAACTTTTGGGGAAACCCTACCTATGGTATTCCGGGCCAGAAGGGCTGCGCCACGGCATTTCAATACAATGATATTGATTTTTTTCTGTTAGATAACCGCTATTATCGCACCCCCAACTATTGCAAAACTTGCCCTCGCACCTCATTAGGCGAAGAGCAGTTAGAGTGGTTTCTGGCCTCTTTGGCGGCCAGTACCGCACCTTTTAAGTTGGTAGCAGTGGGCGGGCAGATGGTCACCACCAGTAATAATGGCGAGACTTTCGGGCATTTTTTTCCGGCAGAGCGCGACACTATTCTGGCGCGTATTGCCCGGGAAAACATTAAAGGCGTGGTTTTTTTGACGGGCGACAAACACTTTACGGAATTAAGTCGGGTAAAAAACAGTGCTGGCAATTGGGTGTATGACCTGACTACTTCTGCGTTTACTTCGGGTGCTTTTAAAGATGCTGCTACCAAAGACCCCAATGAACTGCGCGTGGCGGAAACGGTGGTGGATCAGCACAATTTTTCTATGCTCCGGTTTAGCGGCCCCCGCCGGGAGCGGCAATTGGAAATCTCTGTGTATGATGCTAACGGGCAACTGCGCTGGATGCGTACTATTTTATCAACCGGTGAATTAAAATGAACAAAGTTTTATTGTTCAATCCGCGCAGTGCCAATTGGAAGCACCGCATACCGAACAGTATCTTGCAGGTGGGTGCTGCCATTTACGGTAAGTACGATTTTGTCTTAGTAGATGGAAACGTAGAGGTTGATCCGTGGACGGTACTTGAGCGGCATTTATTGACGGGGGAATTCAAATACGTGGGTTGCACGGTGATGCCCGGCCCGCAATTGAAGCAGGCTATTCCTTTTACGCAGCGTATTCGGGCGCAATTTCCGGCTGTCATCAATATCTGGGGTGGGTATTTTGCCAGTAATCAATACCGCGTGGTATTGGAAAGCGGCCTCGTGGATTTTGTGGTGTATGGCCCCGGTGATCAAGCATTTCCGGCACTTTTGGATGCTTTAGAGCAGGGTGAACCGTATGAATTTATCCAAAACCTCGTGTGGAAAACGCCCAACGGGGAAGTCATTAAAAACACGGTGGCAGGGCTGGTGGATCAGGATACGCTGCCCGTGTTGCCCTACGATTATTTGGATCAGTTTTATCCGTTGCAGCGCTATTTGCCGCCCACCTTTTTGGGCCGCCGTACCCTTGCTTACCACAGCAGCTTAGGTTGTCCGTTTAAGTGTTCATTTTGCGCGGTGGTACCCATTTTTGAGGCGCGTTGGCGCGGCAAATCGGCTGCCGGAATTTACCGGGACATTCAATATGTAAAAGAAAAATGGGGTGCTGACAGCGTAGAATTTCACGATAATAATTTTTTTGTGAGTGAAAAACGCGTTCGGGAATTTTCCAATTTAATGCTGCACGAAGGGATGACCTGGTGGGGAGAGGGCCGTATTGATACTATTGATCAATACAGTGATGAAACGCTGACTTTAATGCGGGCAGCCGGGTGTAAAATGATCTTTTTTGGGGCTGAAACCGGCAATGATGCGCTGCTGAAACAAATGGACAAAGGAGGCAAACAAACCGGAGAACAAATTGTGCGTTTTGCCGAGCGGATGCGCCGCCACGATATTATACCGGAATACTCTTTTGTGCTGGGTTTTCCCGCTGATACCCCCGAACAGGTTTGGGCACAGATTGAAGCGGATATTGCTTTTATCAAAAGGATAAAAAGCGTGAATCCTGCAACCGAAATTATCATCTACATTTATTCGCCGGTGCCGACGGAAGGTTCTGAATTGTACGAACGTGCGGTAAAAGCGGGTTTTAAATTTCCCGCTACTTTGGAAGACTGGCTGACGCCGCAATGGGAATCTTTTGACCTGCGCCGCAACCCACTCACCCCCTGGCTCACCCCTGCGATGGTGCGCCGGATTCAACATTTTGAAACGGTGCTGAATGCGCGCTTTCCTACGGCGACGGATCGAAAACTGACAGGGTTTCAACGCCGTGTGATGCGTTCCATGGCATCCCTGCGGTATAAAACCGGTTTTTTTGATTTTCCTTACGAACTGAAAGCCCTTCAAAAATGGTGGTTGCGGTATCGGCAGCCGGAAACGGAGGGTTTTTGATGCTACTTTGTCATATTAGCAATCAGCGAGGCCGGGGCTACGCCCATTTTTTCTGTCAATTGGATGACCCGATAATACAATTTCCCAAAGTGGCAAAGTAGAATTAACCAGTGACTACTTATTGCGATGAATATCGAATTTATCATACCTTTGCCGGTCCCATCAATAAAAAATTATGCAACGCTTACCCATTGGAGAACAGAATTTTGAGGTGATTCGCAGAGAGAATATGTTCTATGTGGATAAAACAGCGCATGTACACCACCTGATTACCCATAGCCGATACAATTTTCTGTCGCGTCCGCGTCGGTTTGGCAAGTCGTTGACTTTATCTACCATAGATGAGATATTTTGCGGTAAAAAAGCATTGTTTAAAGGGCTTTGGATCGAAAACAACTGGGATTGGTTGGCGATTAACCCGGTAATACATTTGTCATTCAATAAATTAGACCTTACATTTCGACCATTTTGCTCTCCGAAAATAAAATTAAAACATAGTTTTTGTTTTGTACAGGCCCAAAAAAGTCTATATTTCCAAATTTTATTTTTTAAACACATTTTGGCGTTAAGAAAACACAAGACCAAAAATATAATTCTAATTTTTGGATATAATTCACCTTTTTTAAAAATAAAATTTTGTTTTAATTTTGTTTTCAGAACCGGAATGGTCGAAATGTAAGTTTAGACTTCAAATATGAAAAAATCATTTGGAAGGATCACAAAAATAGGGCTTATTTCCACCCTTTTGCTCCTATTTTCGGGACATTTGCTCCGTGCGCAATCTACGGCTGTTGTTTTTGGCCGCATCACGGATGCCTCCGACGGTAAACCCGTGGAGTTAGTATCCGTATTTATCAAGGGTGAAGGCAAGGGTGTTGTCTCTGATGAAAGCGGAAAATTTGCCATCACGGTACCTGCCGGACGACGGCTGACGCTGGGGTTTCGTCGGGTGGTCTATAAAGAGAGCAGCGCCGATGTATTGGCGCTGGCACCCGGAGCGAGGTTTGCCTTGTATGTGGCGCTGGCACCGGTGCAATCCAATCTGGAAGTCGTGATCAGCGAACGCCGATTGGATGAAGGCGGCATGGTGAAGGAAAAAAATATGAAAGACCTCAAATTATTGCCCACGACTACGGGCAATTTAGAAAGCGTGCTGCCACACATTGCTTTGGGGGCGAACACGGGTACCGGCGGAGAATTGAGCTCGCAGTATCAGGTACGCGGCGGCAATTACGATGAAAACTTGGTCTATGTCAATGATTTTGAAATTTATCGCCCGCAGTTGATCCGACAAGGGCAGCAGGAGGGCCTCACTTTCCCGAATATTGATTTAATGCGCGATCTGTCGTTCTCCTCCGGGGGGTTTCAGGCAAAATACGGCGATAAACTCTCCTCTGTATTGGATGTAAAGTACAAACGCCCCGACAGTCTGAGGGCCAGTGCCAGTGCGAGTTTGCTGGGTGCTTCCGCCCACATAGAAGGCAGCGTGAAAATGAAAAAAGACAGTTATCGGGCTTTTCGATATTTGGCAGGGGCACGCTATAAAACTACCCGTGCTTTGCTGGGCAGCTTAGACGTGAAAGGGGAATATGTGCCCAATTTTTCGGACGTGCAGGCTTACCTAACCTACGACCTGAACCGCGACTGGCAGATTGGCGTGATCGGCAATTACAACCGTTCGGTCTATCAGTTTCAACCCCAGAGTTTGGCCCGTGCTTTTGGCCTCATTGATTATGCCCTGCAATTGCGCACGAGCTTCACCGGACAACAATTAGACGATTTTACGCAGGCCATGGGCGGTGTCTCCCTCACGTACCTGCCCGACCGGGAACGCAACCCCATTTATCACAAATTTTTGGCATCGGTATGGCGCAGCCAGGAAAATGAGCGCTTTGACATTCTCGGCGATTATATTTTGGGCGAAATTGAAGAAAACCTCGGTTCGGACAATTTTGGGGAAATCGTGAATATATTAGGTAGCGGCACCCAACACACCTGGGTACGCAACTACCTGACTGCCGATGTGCGCAACATGGAATACCGGGGCGGCATAGAGATTCAAAAAGACCGCCCTGAAAAATCGCTGACCCGCAGCCACTTCCTCAACTGGCAGGTAAAATGGCAAACTGAACAAATTGCCGATAAAATAAATGAATGGGAGCGCTTAGATTCCGCGCTGTATTCGCTGCCTTACGACACGTTCGCGTTACGGTTACGAAAAGTATTGAAAACGCGCAATGGCATCGCCAGTGAGCGGTTCTCCGGGTTTTTTCAGGATACCTGGACTTGGCGCAAAGCAGGCGAACGGGAATTTTCCGTCACGGCAGGGTTGCGCGGACAATATTGGACGCTCAACCGCGAAGGATTTGTCACGCCCCGCGTGCAGTTCCTTTACAAACCTTTGGATACGCGAAGGGATATTTCGTGGCGTTTGGCCACTGGTTTATATTATCAACCCGCTTTTTACCGCGAACTCAGATCGGCGGACGGAAGGGTGCATCCCGATGTGCGCGCTCAAAAATCGGCACACGTGGTGGGTGGGTTTTCCTACGATTTTTTGTGGGGCAAACGCCACCCGACCAAAATGCGGCTGATTGCGGAGGCTTATTATAAATCTATGTGGGATTTAGTCTCTTATGATTTGGACAATGTGCGCATTCGGTATACGGGTGTCAATGATTCGCGTGGTTATGCTACGGGTTTTGATGTGCGGCTCAATGGCGAATTTGTGTCCGGAGCAGAAAGTTGGATCAATTTTTCTATGCTGCGAACCCGCGAATCCATCAATGGCGTTCAGCACAAAATACGGAAACTCGGCAAACGCGAAGGCACGGATGTCAATGATGTGCCGCGCCCAACCGATCGTTTTTTTAATATGTCCATGTTCTTTCAGGATCACCTGCGCAACAACAAAAATGCCCGGATGCACCTCAACTTTACGGTGGGTTCCGGTTTGCCTTTTGGCATTGTGGATAATAACGTCATTTACCGAAATCCATACCGGTTTGCGCCGTATCACCGCGTGGATATTGGCTTTTCTTTCCTGTTGTGGGAAGAGAACCGCCGGGAGCGCCGCCCCAACCATTTCCTGCGGTTCACCCGCAGCACGTGGGTCAGCCTGGAGGTTTTCAATATGCTAAAAGTGGCCAATGAAGCCTCCAACACCTGGATCAAAACTATTGAAAATACGCAATATGCCATTCCAAATTATCTGACGGGCAGGCGTTTGAACTTTAGGATGCGGATGGATTTTTGATAGGTATTAGACATTTTTTTGCAACTAAGGAACGGGTAAACAATAACCTAAGAAAAACAAAAAAATTAGGCTCTTTGACAATTTTTGTGGTATGGGTTTTTACGAAACTTTCAAGATTCCATAAGCGTATGATTTTCAACAGAATAGTCATTTTTTTAAACCTGCTTTTGGGTGCAACCACAAAAATTGTCAAAGAGCCAAAGTATTATCAATGTGGTCAAGTCCAAATTGATGCCCGATCGCATGAATGGTCATCTCTCCGGTTTTGTTACTCAACGAGCGAATGGTTCCATTGCTACATGTTCTTATCTCCCGAATGTTCTCTGTGGGGAACATGGTGCATTCTCCTCCAGTAAAAATCGTAGTATTAGATGTTACATGTATTAGAAATGTGGGCGGAGCATTGCCTCCGGTAGTTGCTCCTGTAATCCCATTCAGAGTGCCATCTGTCTTTAGTATCAATGCTTCGTCGTCAGGGTCCGCATCGCTTCGAAAGGTGCCTGCCGATATTGATAGCAATGGAAGAAAAAATAGAAGCCGCTACAGGCCCGGTTCCACACCGAATTTTATTTTTATCTTCTTTATGGATTCCATCTTTTACCCAGTGCAATCTATTTTCTATGCCCCAATGTCCTCTAATACCTTGATGAAACTCCTCGGCACTTAAATTAAGATCAGACATAAAAAAGGCTAACTCAGTTTTTATCACCCCCTTTTCCTTCCTATTTCTCTGTACACAAATATAAGATGTTAAATTTTTTCATTCCTTCGTTTTGGGGCTTTGGAGCGCATCAAAAACGTGTACAATCCTTTCTACTGTACGTCCATGAGATTTGTCAAATTCTTCATAAATAGAGAGAGGTATTGCTGTTTGACGAATGCTTTCAATATCGTTGAAAAGTGTTTTTTGATTGCGTTTTACCTGTGCTAAATAATGATTTTCACGCTCAATTATTTGGTTTACAGTTTTTTTTGAGTATGTAAGGCATCAAATCTTAGTATTAATCCTTTGGTTTCCAAATCTTTAATGAGTTCCAAAACAACCTCAATTTCGCTCTTCTTTTTATTGCGAAAAGTTTGAATTTTTGCTACTAAGCCGCTTTTTTGACAAAAGAAACTTACAATTGACTGAAAATCTTGCGTTTTATTGTCATAGTTTATAACAGTGGAGTTCATACTTTTACCATCACCACTTACCCAATCTCCAGACTCGGGTGAAGCATAGGATGCCGCCCAAGTATTAAAGGCTTTGATCAATTCCTTTTCATCTACGCTTTGTAGCACTTGTCGAAAGGTTACATGGCTTGGAACGGGATGCTTCAAACCCAATAATTCACTAAATAAGTCCTCATTGGATTTGCAAAAAATCGATACTGAACGATAACCGCAGTAACCGCACAGGTAACTTACGGTTACCATGCTAAATATTTGTGATAGGCTGGTACGAAGGCCCTGCGCTCGGCGAGGGTCTTTGACTGACTCAAAGCAAGACATTAAACTCATGGCAAAATTAAATTTTGTGCAAAGGTACGACTTTTGTGCAAAAACAATAGCACTTAACTAATACATAATCAAAAATATATACATCTTTGTAAAAAACTATGATAATTTCTAATTTGGCTTTTTGTCCTTCAGTCGTTGTGTTAGTGAGAATGCTGACAACGCGGATTTGGCAGGTTTTATCTGATTTTTTTACGGATTGCTGGTTCATATCCGACTTGATCAGACTTGTGGTGTTTCAAAATGAGAAATTGCTGGACTATTGACTGTGGACCACCGATCAAAGGTTTCTGAGACTGTGGACTGCCGACTGTGGACTACCTAATGAGGTCTCAAATCATATATTGAAGCGCACACACAGGCATGGTGCCGCACCTTTGCCCCATTATTGCACAAAAAATGTTCACCATCCAATTTTACAGTATGCGTATCACCTTTCATTGCTTACTCTTTGCCCTGCTTTGCAGTACCTTGACCACCGCTTGCGGTATTTTTAATCGCCTCACTTCTACCACCCAGATTGAGGCTTCCAAGTCCTTCGTTTTAGGGGAGGGAAAACACGGTAGTTACAAGGCTACCATCAAAAATGTCTCCAAATGCGACGTGGAAGTATTGAAATCGGGCGAAAATGACCAAATGGTGTCGCTTGGTTTGCTTACGCCTACCACCACCAAACAATTTAATATCCCCAGTAATACCAAGGTGGTTTTCAAAAATTTGGGCAAGACCATGGCCGCGATCGAAATAAACCTGAGTGGCGACACGGGTCTGAGCATGGGCTACAAGGACAATAAATAAGTGGCCGTCGCAACAAGTCTAAGTAGGTAAATAGAAATAATCGTAGTTTTGAATTTCATTAATTACCTTATTGTCAAGGGTTTGTGAGACTGTGGACTGCCGATTATTGACTGTGGACTACTTATCAAAATTCGTCGGCAAATCATGCCTAATTATTATAAGTTATTTTTTGGCTATCCCTTAGGAAAAATGGAAGGGTAAGTAACAGCACGTGAATGCAGGGTTACGCGTTCTTTAGGAACAGTGTCACTATAAAGTACTAAACTTAGGTAGATTAGTTTTTGCTCAAACGACCATCTTTTTTTGCTAATAGTGGGGCAATTTAAGCAAAAATATGGGCAATTTGAGTGAAAATGAATCAGATAAGATGATTACTTTATAGTGACACCGTTCCTTACACGACCCACAGATTTGTTTCCGTCTGACATTCTTTGTATCTTTGCCGCAGGAGTCATATTATATTTATTAATCTATTGCTCGTGCGCTTATTTTCTTGTTTTATCTTAGCCATTACCCTCCATTCCCTGCCGGCACAAATTTGCAAGAGTGTTTGTACGGGCAATTTGGGCGAAAATATTTTCCCCGGTGGCGATTTCGGAAGCGGAGTTGCCAATGTATTAGCCACTGACCCCAAACTGGCTCCGGGATATAGCTACACCACTAACCCTCCTCCTAATGACGGGTATTATACCATTACTAATAACACTACCAGCTGGGGCTGGTTTGCAGCCAGTGATTGGATTGATATCCCCGATAACAGTAAAGACCCCAACGGGTATATGATGGTGGTAAATGCCAGTTATACACCGGGATTGTTTTTTGAAAAAAAAGTGCCGGTTTGTGAAAACACCCTGTACGAATTTTCCATTGATGTTATTTCCATCGCCATAACGCGTCCGGGATACAACCCCATTCTGCCCAATTTATCTTTTTTGATAGACGGGAAAATAGCCTGCTCTACCGGCGACGTTATCGCTAACAGCCAATGGTACACGTATCGTTTTTCTTTCAATACCGCACCGGGTACTTCCGAAGTCACGCTTTCCCTCCGCAACAATGCTCCCGGTGGCCTTGGCAATGATTTGGCCATTGACAATATTTCCTTTCGCGCCTGTGGCCCTGAAATCACCCTGCCCGTCACCGTATCTTATTGTAAAGATACACCCATAGAGATAAAGGCCCAATTGGCCAATTCGCCGTATAATGATGCCGTATATCAGTGGCAACGCAACGCACCCGCCGGTTGGCAAGATATAGCAGGGGCGACCGCAACCCGGTATGTAGTACCGACACCCGTTTCCGGCGACGTTTATCGCCTGGTGGTGGCCAATTCTCCGGGCAATCTCGCCCGTACCTATTGTCGGGCCGTTTCCTTTCCGGTAAAATTGGCGCTGGAAGACCTGTCAACATTTCAGATCGTAGGAGCCGATACCATTGTCTGTAATGGCGCTCCGGCCATTCTGGAAGCCGGGCAACACAAACGGTATCGCTGGACAACCGGAGATACTACTGTTACAACAAAAGCCGCTGCTCCCGGCTGGTATAGTGTGGGCATTACCACTAAAAATGGCTGCACGGCCAATGACAGTATTTACGTGTATGAAGTCCGGCTGGAGGGCGATGCAGCAGCCACCAATCCGCAGTGTTATGGCTATTCAAATGGTCGCATTCAAATAAAAAATTTATCGGGCGGCACCGGGCCTTTGCGATTTTCCGTAAAGGATGGCTCGTGGCAAAATTCCACTTTATTTGACAGTCTTGCCGCCGGAAATTACCGGGTTACGCTCACGGATTCATTGGGGTGTGACGTAAAAATTGCTTTGAAAATTGAAAACCCGCCCAAACTTCAGGTAGTCATAAAAGGACAAAATAAATTGACGGAAGGTAATTCGGTACTGCTGGAGGCGCAGGCTAATTTCCAAGTGTTGCGGTATGAATGGTATCCTTCCATCTACCTCAACTGCATTTCCTGCAATAATACCACGGCTTCACCCCTTCGCGATACCACATACATGGTGCGGGCCACCGATGCCGACGGATGCTTCGCATTGGATACGCTGGTGATTAAAGTGGAACCTAACCGCAATTTATATGCTCCAAATGTGTTCCGACCCAATGGCGGGGATAATGGTAATGGATACTTTTCGGTTTTTCCGGTAAGTCAGGATGTAATTGTCAAAGAATTATCCATTTTTGATCGCTGGGGAACGTTGATGTTTCAACGGAAAAATCTGCCGGCCAATGATTTGAATTTGCGATGGGATGGCACCCTGCCCAATGGCAAAACTGCCGCTTCCGGCGTTTATACCTGGATGGCTGAATTGATTTGGTATGACGGATTGCGCACTGTTCGTTCCGGAGATATTCTACTGGTAGAATAGTCAGTGGCACGGCAATGAATTAGTTGATGGTACTTGGATAGATTTTTTTTGCAAAAAAAATCTATCCAAGTACCATCAACTAATTCATTTACAGGCAAAAAATACACAACAAGTTGTTTATGTTAAAATAGCCATATTATTTATTATTTTATCCACTCAGCAAGGTGAAAAAGCAGTGGAAGGAAGGGGAGATTGTACACAACGAGAAACGCATTTTTGCCGTCTGGGTGTAATAGACATTGTGTCAATTTAATGGGGCATGGGGCATACGCATCAGGTTTGCACTTTAACTAAAGTGTATTACATTGAAAAAACTATTAAGTTTTTAAGGCATTAAAAGCAAATGCAATGAAACCCTCAACTTTTTTGGGTTACGGGCTGCGAGGGGGCAATTTTAGTGTTTTTTCGATTCAAAGGCATGGAAAAGCAAGTAAACTATAATGATTTATACATATTTGTTAAAATTAAAACCTGATGCGCATGGGGGCATGGGGATGGGGAATGTGTTGTAAAAAATAATGCCGGACACGACGTTTCGTATCCGGCATTCAGAACCAAACCCTTACTGTGTTTATTCGCATGGGTTAGAAGGGGGTTAATCTTTTTATATATGACGTATGGTAGCGTAATATTGGTTGGTTGTCAACCAAAATATTTTTTCAATGCGTCCATCAGCATTTCGCGCTGCCCGGCAGAAACCGCCAGCATCATGCCATTTTGCAATAAAACCTGCCCGCCTTTGCCCCGGGTATATTTTTTCAAATGGCGCAAATGCACAGTGTGCGAGCGGTGAATACGAATAAAAGCAGCCTCCGGCAACATCATTTCTACCTCCCGCAAGGTTTTGCACACCAATACCTGTCGTTTATCCATAAAATGCAGCGTAGTATAGTTGCCCCCTGCCGCTAAAAAGGCAATTTGTTTAACTTTTTCAAAACAAAACCCCTCCATGGTGGGCAACATAATCTTATCCGACCGATGCCGGGTGATCGTGGTACCCACCAACTTTTCGGGTAATAAGGCGACAGAGCGGGCAGCAGCTTTTGGTTCCGGTGTTTCTGATGGATGGGATAGGGAGACGAGGTTGAGCATATTTATTCAGTAGTAATGATGCTGCAAAGATGGGACAATGTTCAGCACGTGCACAATCCAAAGATTATCAAAAGTCAGGTTCCTAATGCGTTTTTAATTTTGGAAATATGATAAATATGTGACAATTTTGCGCCGTGAAAGTACCTTCTGACAAATTGTTTCGACTTATCCATTCGCTCACTCCGGCGGAGAAGCGCTATTTCAGCATTTTTGTACGCGGCCGTACCGACCGCGACAGTAAATACTTGTTGTTGTTTGATGTCATGTCTAAGATGGACACCTTTGATGACGTGGTTGCTCAAAAAAAAGTATATAAAAGTCAGGCTTCAGGCCGTAAAAAGTACCCCGAATTAAAGTCTTATTTATATGATTTAATTTTAAAAAGCCTTTATACCTTCGATGAACAACAGGCTTCTGAAGCTCGGCTGCAACACCTGCTACAAGGAACTTCTGTGTTGTTCAAACGCGGAGAATATGATAATTGCCGCGATTTACTGCATAAAGCAAGCAAAATAGCCAGGCAATATGAAGCGTTCACTCATATCATCGAAATCGTGCGGTGGGAAAAACACTTGGCCTACGCCGCTATGGACGTAGATTTTTTCCACCGAAACTTAGGTCGGCTGTTGCAGGAAGAAGCAACAGCCCTTTCTCAAATGCAACAAGTATCCGCCTACAAGGCCGCTTTTTTTCAAATGTATTTAGCCATCAAACGCGGTGCACAGGAACGAACAAGTGATCGCCTCGAACCATTAAAAACCATTATTTCTCAAGAGATTTTTCAAAATAAGGATTGGCCCAGTTCCCATAAATCACAGGTATTATATTACCGAACGCTCAATCTGTATCATTTCGCAGCCTCCGAAAACGAACAGTTTTATGAAACAGGGTGCTACCTGATACTCCTATTGGAATCACAACCTCATTTTTTACGAGAAAATCTTTCGGACTATATTGCCGCATTGAGCAACCTGATCTTGTCCTGCGGGTTGCTCAGAAAGTATGATGAAGTACGCACCTGTCTGCAAAAATTACGGTATATTAGCCCGCTGACAGAAGATGATCGCCGTAAAATACACCGGCAATACTACACTAATCTTTTCGCACTTTGCATCTTTACCGGAGCGTTTGAAGAAGCCCGCCGCGAAATGGATCATTGTCGGCAAGAGTCCTCAAAATTTGATGCCAAAGAGTATGAAACAACAAGTTTTGCGTTTCAATATTGTGTTATATGTTTTGGCTGTGGCGATTACAACACCGCTCTTACTTTTCTTAATCAATGGTTGAACCAGCCGCGTTCAGTAGAGCGGGAAGATCTCCAGAGCCTTGCCCGTATCTTATCCCTTATCTTACATTTTGAAATGGGGAGCCATCTGCTGTTGGATTCACTTTTGCGCTCCGCCGCCCATTTTATGAAGGTAAAGAATAGATTTTATGACTTGGAAAAACACCTGATACAAAGTATTGCCGAAGCTTATCGGTTAGTGTCGCGGCGAGAGCAGCAACAAGTATTTGAAAAACTGCATCGGGAATTGATGAGTGAACCGCTGGCATCAACCGCCCGGCATTTGCTGCAAATATTTGATTTGGATGCTTGGTTGGTCAGCAAAATAGAAGGGCGATCCTTTGCTGAAATAGCACAGAGAAGATACGAGGAAGGTAGGAACGCGTAACAATAAATTATTATTTACGCGTTCCTAAAACGATATTTGAGGCTCTTTGCATTACCATAAACGCTAAAGAATCGCACAAAAAATGCAGGGTTACTATGCCCCTGCCAAGGAGGTATCCTTCATCCTCTGTAAGGATTGATCTGGTTGCCCATCACGATACCGCGATCGCCAACAGGGTCAAGGCGGGTATCTACCGAAGTCCACCGAGAAGTGTAAGTGAAGCGACGGCCGCGAACGGTCATGGAGCCGCCTTTTACCGCTGTTTGCTGCTTTTCATCTAAGGTAGTAACAAAACTTTGGATTTTGAGGTCCGTCAATGTAATTTTTTCTTTTTTCATGTGTAGTGAACAGTTTGAAATGATAACGATTAAATCATTATACAAATAAACTACACATTCTGCATATTCGTTCAATAAGTTTTTTTAAAAGTCAGGTTTCTGGCCACAGTCAAATAGTCCACCAAGACAGCAGCATTAAAAAAATTGGAAGTTATATTTGGTCATGGCAGCATTTTATTTTATTGACCATTGGCAGATTTGATGATGGACGATTTTTGATACAACCGCTCGTTTTTTATTTCAGATGGATAATTGGCTATTATTTACACATTACTTATTGAATAAGGCGACACGTTTTTTCTGTAAATGAATTAGTTGACGGGTATTGACATAATTTTTTGCAAAAAAATTATGTCAATACCCGTCAACTAATTCATTCCCGTGCCTCCCCTACCACCCTGGCACTAAGTTGATCCCCCAACGCCAATGGCGGTCTGCTTTATCCACCGTCAGCGGCAGGGCATAATACGGCTCTATAATCAGCCAGCCCATTACATTCAGCCGAAGGGACGCACCAATGGACGTAATGGGTTTGCGTTGTACGTGGTCTCGCCCGTCCAACGGATCGGGGTCTTCTTTGTCAAAATCAGATTTATAGGAAAAAGCCAAACCCGAATCAAAGAACAGATTTAAATCGGAAGGAAGGAAATTGAGCGGTATCAGCGCAAGCCCTTTGGGGCCGGTAAAGGGCAGGCGAATTTCGGCATTGGCTACCGCAATTTTGCTGCCAATCATTTGTGAAAACAATTGCGGTGCATCCTGCTCTAATACCCGCCGGGTATAACCCCGCACAAAGAACGGCTGCCCGGTAAACAATGGATAAATTTGGTCGTGGTCGCCCCCATAACGCCCATAAGTTAACCCCCTTACCGCAAAGGTCACTGGTTTTAAACGAAAATAACGGCGACCATCCAACAATAATGCCGTAAAATTGTACTTTCCGATGTATTGCTCTACCCCAATCCGGTAACGCCATCCCTGCAAAGGGCTGGTGAAACCATTGTATGAATTGTCACCTGCATACGCCGCATTGATATTCGGCAAACTGATGCTGGCGCCCGACAGTGGAATCCGCTCGCGGTCGCGACCAATCTGATTGCCAAACCGGTCATAATACAGGTAACTGGCATCCTGCCGGATAGCAAACCGCTCATAAGCAACCCCCAACTCAAAACGGCGGGTCACCGAAAGCGGAAAAAAGGTAAACAATCCTACCCGCTGTTGTATTTGCCGCTCTTCGAGTAATGTATCCTGAAAACCAAGGTACTGCTGCCCGTTTTGGGTCTGTTGCAACTGTGGACCGCGGCCATTGTAAAAATCAAAATCCTCGAACACAGCCCCTCCGGTATAAAAAGGAATATGCGATACATTCGCCCCCCAGTTCAACCTGTTTTTTTGATTGATATAAGAAACCTGGCCAGCTATATCCAAAATATTTTGTGTATTGGCAGAAATAGCACTACTCAATCGGTTATTGCCCAAAATATCGCCAAATACCGCCTGCACACTGCCGCCGCCGAGGCCGGCCACATTACCGAATCCGGCGTTACCCGTAAATCCGCCCACTCCAAGGCCGCCCCCGATGTATTCCAACTTAAATTTTGATTTGTAGGGTTGCGGGCTGAGGATAACTGCCGCTGAAGCAGTTTTGATATTAGCATCCAACAGGCGCAGATTGGTATTCACGATATCGCGCTGACTAGGGCGAAAAGGCGGCAAGATACCCGCCAGCATATCCACTTTGTTCTCATCTACCAATTCCTCCTTAAAATCTTCGGCGCGAGCCTGATACAGGTTATAATTTCCGTTAAAAAGGTGGTTATACACGATACGATCGCCGTCTTCTGCCACCGAAATAGCCGGTGCATAAGGCGTAATACCCGTAATGCCGGTACCCATCTTTGTCAATTGATACACTTTTTTGCTGACGACATCATAGCGATACAGGTTGCGAAAGCCATCGCGGTTGCTCAAAAAGAGCAGATTGCCCACCTTGTCGTATTGCGGATTCATATTATCGGCACCCGGAAAAATATCAATATTTTCCGTTTGGCCACTTTCCACCACCATCACCGCCAAATTCATGGTAAAAACACCATTGGTACGCCCGCGTTCCATGCTGAAATAGTCGGTAGAATACGACAGCATACCGCCATCCTTGTTCCAGGTCGGCAAAATTTCCGAATACCGATCATTGGTCAGGCGGCGTACTTTTTTGGTTTTTAGGGTATAGGCATATAAATCCGTCTGCCCGTTGACCAACCCGGATACCACGATGGTTTTGCCGTCGGGGCTCCAGGCCGGATTGCTAAAAGCCGGCACACCCGGTATTTCGATGCGATCCACCGTTTTGCCTTTTAGTGCATTTTTTACAATCAAGATACTTTTGCCTTTTTCATACACGTCAAAAGCAAAACGCTCGTTGTCGGGTGCCCAGGTTCCGGCGCTTTCAATAGCATTAAACTGGTCAATATGCCCGTCCTTGGTGGTACTGGATACCTTGCGCAGTATCTTCCCAGTTTTGGCATCCGCCAAAAAAAGATCCGTGGTAAACAGGTTTTTTTCGGAAAGAAATACCACATATTTACCGTTTGGGCTCAACACCGGCCCGATATTCATCTTCCCGGAATTTTCATCAGAGATCAACAGCCGGCCCGGAAGTTTTTCATCGGCCGCTTTCAGCCCGGTCATTCTTTCATATTTGTCGTCCTTGTCCTTTTTTTGCCCCTGCACCACCCATTGGCCGTAGTAGTTGCGCAGGCTCGACTGCCACGCAACGGAAAGCGAGTCGGGAGTAGTACCCAGCGTCAGGGCAAAAGCCGGCTCTAAGCCATACTTAGCCGTATTCATAAATAAATCGCGGATGACCACATCGCCATATACCCCCGTCACGAAGGCCCAAAAAGACTGTCCCCAGCGATAAGGGAAATAGCGGTAACTGTCTAAATCACGGATTCGGGGTAAGTCATTGTTGATCACTGCATCGCGCATCCACAGAGCGGTGTGTGGGTCAATGCGACCAATAGACATATATTCTGCCAACCCTTCTATCATCCAAAGGGGAAGGTTGCTCAGGTTACGCATATCGGTGGAGTCACCCGCCAACACCAGATTGTATTGAAAAGCGTGTACCAATTCATGCCCCAATACGTGATTGGTTTGTTGATTGGTCATGGCAATCGGAAAAATCACCCGGTTGCGCAGCCCCTCCGTGACCCCTCCGGTTCCCACGCTGATATCGCCGTCAATGACATTAGTTTGTTGAAACCCCGCGTGGTCATTGTAAATAATGAGCGGGTTTTTGCCCCGGAAAGAATCCCGCAGCACCGCTTTGTGCATACGGTACCACAGTTCCGCTGCTGCGGCCAGCTCTTTTTGTTTTTCGGGATTGTTCAGGTAATCGTACATCCGAAAATGTTGCGTTTCCGTTACTTTAAAATCTAAGCGCTGATAACGGGGCTTGTTGCGCCCAAAATACTGCGCCTGTGCCGGAATGGCAAATAAAAGCGCAAAAAGGAATGACCAGTATCTCATAGTTGACTGCTGTTGATTTGTTAATTTGTTGATTTGTTGATTTGACTGCTGTTGATGCTGCGCGTCAAATCAACAAATCAACAACAATTTAACAACTAAATACGATAAAAATTTCTCAAAGGTATGTTAGCATCTTGTTAAAACGGGGTTAAATGTAAAGAGTTGTCAAAATTTGAACAAAAAAAGTGGATTTTGCGCCCGTTTTTAAACACAAAAGCGCTATTTTTTGCCCGCTATACGGACTTTTGTGCTGTTGACTCCTGCTTCCGTAGCGTGTTACGCGACATCGCCGGGCGTGGACGACCCGACGTACAGTACGCTCTACGGGCTTTTGTCCCCTTTTGTTTCTTTTGTGTTTCAAAAAAATACTTGTAGAAAATATTTACGACTTTTGTGCCTCAAAAAAATCTTGCGTCAAATACCCGAGTAAATTGCAGGATTCATCATTTATAATTCATCATTCATCATTCCCTCTAAATGCCGTTTCGCGGTCATTTTTTCCTGCTTTTTGCGCCGTTTTGTACGGGCTGTCTCCTCTTGTTCCACGCTTGCGCGCCGGATCATCGCCGCGATATTCGCGCCTATTATTTCCCGGTGGAGGCCCTGCGCTCCGGCCGGGTGTATGAGTATGTGGGTACCGGCAACAGCGATAACCCGTCTTCGGAATATTGGTATTACAAAGCATTTAAGCGCGACAGCGGGTGGTATCTGGCCGCCACCTACTACGATCAGAATTTTCAGATTGGGCAAATTGTGCGCGAAAAAATCAATGATGGCGGTGCTGTTGCCCGCGAATATTTTCTGTACGAACCGGATACCATTACCCAACAGCAGGCCCCCGTACCCGTCACCATCGAGTCCGCGTCTGTTTTTCCCTTTCAGGTGCGTGATTCAACAGGGATACTGCTCTTTAAGTTGAGCTATCACCCGATCTGGGAACCCGATGCCACAGTGACGTTAGTACGGCATCGGCGTTTTCTCGGTGATGGCCCGCCGTTTAAATTCAAGGGGCAATCCTACCCTTCCATCCGATTTGATGTGCGCGAAACGGTGGTCAATGACCGTGGCGACGCAGAAGCCGTGGAAGGTGTCGGCGAAGAATGGTACGCCAAAGGCATCGGGCTGGTGTATTCCCGCAAAACATACGGTGCCGGAGAACTCACCCTTGAAAACCGCCTCAACGATATTTTTATGATGACAGAATTGGAGAGAAGGGCGAAGGAGGTGTATGATGACACACGGGAATGAATTAATCTATCTTCAGCGTTTTCACCTCTCCAGTGGGTGTCACTAAGATGAACTCTTTTTTTACGACATTTCGGACGGTCGCTTTTTGTTCAGGAAGCGTACATCGCACTACGAGGTTATAGCTAAACTGCACGCAGGGTTCGAGGATTTCCGGGTTAACGACAATATCGTAGTCGTTAGCGGCGATGGCATCGTAGAACTGCGAAACGGGTTTGTCGGCCCGCTCCACTTTGGCATCAGCTCGTTGGGATGCATCCAATGATTGGGAGCAAAATGCCTGATACGATTGATAGCGGTCGCCGGGATAGGCCACCCAAGTATTTTCACCCGTGACGACGTACGCTGAATCCAAGGGTAAAAGTCCTTTATAGGCGGCTTTTATTTCTCCTATGTACGTCAAAGCCGCCTTGCGGAGGTCTGCATAGATATTTTTGGAGTCTTTGACGAAGTAATCTACTTTTACAATGTCGTAAATTTCGCGGCGTGCTGCCGCTGCTACAATTTCGTCTAATATTGCCGGTTTGACAAAACGCACGTGGATATTTTTTTGTAGTTCAAATCCAATAGGTATCTCGGTGTAGGTCTTTTTGGAAAACAATTTTTTGCTCACATCGTACTCGTATTTTGGCAAAAAATTCACCATGTCGATATAAATGTCTTCCTCTCGCACACCCATGCTTTTCATTTCTGACAGCAAGGGGTCTAAACGGTTTTTCAGGGCGGTATTGGCTTCTTCGGCCGTTTTACCCAATTGTACTATGTTGAAAATGGCGGTGTAGGAATCGGCACGTTGGTTGGATAAAGCGTTTACCCGAAACTCTACGATGTTTTCACCGGCGATGAGCGCCATTTTATTGACGGCGCTGTATGGTCGGCCAACGTTGGTCTGACTAATAACGGCGTTATTGTATTGCTGTGGCTCATTGCTTTCATTGGCCCGGCGTTTGAAATTGCCTTGCACTTGAGCAACGGCGATGGTACAAAGCAGACAGCAGCAAACAGTAAGAAATTGTTTTGACATGGGTGTGGAAGACAGATTAATTGATGTGTGTTATGTAAAACGCCAAATAGCGGAAATTCTTGTTTTAGAAAAGGTAAACTTGTTCTTTTCAGGCAAATTAGTTGTTGCTCAAATTTTTTACTTTCTCAAAAACCCACCACTACCCGTTCGTCCTTTAATATTTCCAGCCCGCCATCTGCCCGGAGCCGACTTTTTTCGTTGTCAAATTCGTCTTGAAATTGCAGCCTGATCTCTTTGCGGCGGATGGTCTCCAAACAGCGACGCAGGTCTTCTTTGTTTTCCAACAGGAGAGGTGGCACCACGCGCGGCAATCCATCGGGGCCTTTTGCCACCATTGTAAAATAGGAGGTATTGGTGTGTTTGACCGTGCCGTTTTCCACGTTTTCCGCCGTGACCCGGATGCCCACTACTAAAGAGGTGCGTCCCACGTAATTGACGGAAGCGGACATGGAGACTAATTCTCCAACCTGTACCGGCTGGAGGAATTCTACTTTATCCACGGCTGCGGTCACGCAATAGCCGCCCGAATGTTTGGCAGCACAGGCGTAGGCCACTTTGTCCATGAGCGAGAGTAGCGCACCGCCGTGTACCTTTCCGCCAAAATTGGCGGAAACGGGCGTCATCAGTTCGGTGATCGTCACGCGGGAATACGATACCGGGCGCGGAACGGTCGGGTCGGTTACCATGATTTTACCTGATGGGGATAACGAACAACGTATATTTCTTTGATGAGGCGGGTGAGGCGTTCGCGCAATTCTTCGATGCCTTCTTTGGTATGCGCGGAAATAAAAATATTTTCTCCGTAATTATTTTGCAGGCGTTCACGCAATTCGTGTTCTATGTCGTGGCGGGTTTCGGCGTTGAGCAGGTCGTCGAAATAGCGCTCGCGGTATAGGTCAACCTTGTTGTACAACATGAGTACGGGTTTGTCGGCAGCACCCAATTCCTGCAAGGTTTTTTGTACGGTAATAATTTGATCTTCAAATTGCGGGTGCGCCACATCTACCACGTGCAGTAGCAGGTCGCTTTCGCGTACCTCATCTAAGGTGCTTTTGAAACTTTCTACTAAGTGATGGGGCAATTTTCGGATAAATCCTACGGTATCAGAAAGCAGAAAAGGCATGGAGCCAAATACTACTTTGCGCACGGTGGTATCTAAGGTAGCAAACAGCTTATTTTCTGCCAGCACATCGGATTTGCTCAACAAATTGAGGAGGGTGCTTTTGCCTACATTGGTATAGCCGACTAAGGCTACACGAACCATTTCACCCCGTGTTTTGCGCTGTGTTTGCGACTGCCGGTCAATATCTACCAATTTTTCCTCCAAACTTTTAATGCGATTTTGCACGATCCGGCGGTCGGTTTCGATCTGCGTTTCGCCGGGACCGCGCATCCCGATGCCGCCGCGTTGGCGCTCTAAGTGCGTCCAAAGACCACGCAAACGGGGTAGCAGGTACTTCATTTGGGCCAGTTCTACCTGTGCTTTGGCCTGTGCTGTTTGAGCGCGATTGGCAAAAATATCTAAAATGAGCGAGGAGCGATCCACGATTTTTACTTTCAGCACTTCTTCAATATTATTGGTTTGCTTGCCGGTAAGGTCGTCGTCAAAAATAACCATATTGATTTCCTCGTGGCGATCCAAATACTGGCGAATCTCTTCCACCTTTCCTTTGCCGATAAAGGTGCGATGTTCGGGGTGTTTCAGCCGTTGGGTAAAACGCCTGACGACCTGTGCTCCGGCGGTAAGCGCCAAAAACTCCAGTTCATCCATATACTCATGTGCCTGCGTTTCTTTTATATCGGGGGTGATCAGACTAACCAATACGGCGTATTCTGTTTCTTTTTTAAGCCCGGTTTCTTTTTCGCCGAGCGTCCATTCTTTTGCCAAAATGTTGAGGGTTGTTAAAGGGTTGAGAAGGGTGAGAAGGGTTGAGGTTGGGAGATCGTGCGTGTTCTCCTAATAAAGCCGTGGCCCATTTGGTATCTTCAGGGAGTATGCACTACTGAACAATGCATTTGGATAAATAGTTCCAAGAGGTAATGGCCATATAGTTACAAAGAAAAAATACAGTTTAAAAAGGGCCATCGGATGGAGTCCAATAGCCATTTTTAAACAGGTATTTTTTTTGCTAAAATTTTGTTTTGGAAGTTTGCTAAAATTAAAAATATCAGATATTGTTATCCTTATAATAATGCAGGGAACTGCTCCCGATAAACAGTTAATATAACGAAGGCTTCTTCTTTTGTTTTTTGCTGGTCTTGCAGATATGTGATGACAGTATCCACCACCTGTTCCTCTGTAACACCAACTAAACGTGCGATTTTTTCAAGGGAGAACTCCTGTGCTGCCCACAGATTAAGGGTAAAATCGCGCTCTTTTAATGAAATACCTTTTTCGATACCTTTTTCGATACCTTTTTCAATACCTTTTTCAATACCTTTTTCAATACCTTTTTCGATACCTTTTTCGATACCTTCTAAGTACAGGTCATCTGTTTCGATGTCGTAGTGAATAGTCATGGCTTCAACTTCTTTTTTTGTGATAGCTTCTATTTTTCTTAAACGGGACAAAACTATGAGTTGTTTTTGATATTTCCTAATTTTATCCGTTTTTTCAAGAATTTTTTTCAAGTTTTGCAGTATCTGGCGAACCACTTCAACGGGCTGATCTCTTCCATAATCACATAGCAGTGCCAGCATTACTTCCTCTGGCACCTCACTGTTCAGGAAGATTTCTTTAGGTATTTTCTTTAAGACAATGACTTCAAATTCGCTTCTGTGTCCGCGAATTTCTAATATATTTTTGATAATATTTTTAGGTTCAGCCATACCTCCATAAATGACGATCTGACGGAGACTTAAGCGGGTAATGGTCAGAAACAGCGCATAATGGAGGGCATTACGATAACGCAGGTCTTCATCTGCTATGTGAAATTCGATCTGTAAGCCATAATCCAACGAGGGATCATCATGCACCACCCGCCGAATACTGTCCATCTCATTCTCCTGTGTTACATGCAATTTGGCATCCAAAGCAACCAATTTTGGAGGATCAAGCCCCAATAATTTCTTCAGCAATATTAATTGCAGCGGCTCAATATTTTCTTTAAAAATTCGATCGTAACTGTTGGGCATGGAATAATTGTTTCTATAATAACGACATGAAAATTAAAAATAATATAAATTTTCTGGTAGAATGAAAATAATATCGGTTATTTGCAGGGCATCCTTTAGTAGAAACCGTTTTTGCCCAAAAAAAGTGTCAGCTGCTTTTTACACGTAATAAAGGATACCATTTATAGCGACGATGGATACATTGCTTTCTTGTGACGCGGAATTGTTCCGGCTTATCAATACAGGGCTTTCCAATCCGGTATTCGATGCGTTGCTACCCTGGTGCCGCGAACGGTGGGTATGGGTACCCTTATATGGGTTTATTCTGTCTTTCTGTTGGCTCAATTACGGAAAAAAACGGGGTAACTGGCTGATACTGGCGTTGATTCTTACCTTAGGGGTGGCAGATACCCTCAGCAGCAAAGTGTTGAAAAACGCCGTGCAGCGCCTGCGCCCCTGCAATGACCCGACACTGGCTGCCGAAGTACAATTGCGTGTATCTTCGTGCGGCAGCGGCTTTAGTTTCACTTCCTCTCATGCCACCAATCATTTTGCAGTGGCGGTTTTTCTCACGCTTGTTCTTGGGCATTTGTCCCGTTGGATTCGCCCTGTTTTGCTTTTTTGGGCAGCGCTGATTTCTTTTTCACAGGTTTATGTAGGAGTACATTATCCATTGGATGTGTTGTGCGGGGGGATGCTGGGGGCAGGAACGGGCTGGGCTGTTGCGCAGATGTACATTAAACATTATGTCAATTTAATTGGTGGGGATTAGTAAATAATGCAGCAGAAATAATTCCCCAAAATATTGAAAATCAATTATTTAAAATAAGAAAAACCGTAATGATGTTTATTCCCCTACTTAGGAACGAGTAAATGATAACTTAATCCTTTGATGTGACCCTTTTAGCGCCATACTACCCATCTTTTTGCTTAAATAGTGCTACTATTAGCACAAAAAGATGATTGTCTGACCCAAAAATGACCTGCCTGAAATGACTAACTTATTATTTACTCGTTCCTGATATCTTTTACCAATAAGGAACGGAAAACCCGGCATTGAAAACCCGATAGTGATAATTTTTCAACTTTTCTGTCAATATGGCGTTTTAACTTATCTTTGCATCAAAATTTAACGGATATGGCAATGAAATTTTGCCATCAAAACACTCATGGATCAAACAGATAAGCAAATTTTACTCGACCGAATCAATCATGCACTATATTCTGTTCGCCCGCATTTGCAGGCCGACGGGGGCGACGTGGAAGTAGTAGATATTACTGAAGATATGCACGTTCATATCCGTTGGCTTGGTATGTGTGAGTCGTGTTCGATGTCGGCTATGACGCTTCATGCAGGTATTTCCGAAGCAATACGAAGTAAAATACCGGAGATTACGGTAGTACGGGCAGTAAATTAAAAAAGTCCACAGCCGAAAAAATATGCAATCCACAGGATGTAGCACAGGCATTTATTATCACCGTGGACTTTACGACTGCTTGACTGCCAACTAATTTAACTGTTTGACTTCAAAACAATTGATCCATGAAGATACTGTTACTGCGTTTCAGTTCTATAGGGGATATTGTACTCACCTCTCCGGTGGTACGTTGCATCCGTCAGCAAATTGGGGCAGAGGTACATTTTCTCACTAAAAAATCCTATGCTTCCATCCTCACCGCCAATCCTCATATTCACCGGGTATATTCTTTTGATCGGGAAGTAACGGAGGTTCTACCCGCACTCCACCAGGAGCATTATGACTGGGTGATTGACCTGCACCATAATCTACGGAGTTTTAGGGTGAAATGGACACTTGGCCGCCCTTCGCGCAGTTTTAATAAATTGAATTTTGAAAAATGGCTGTTAGTCAACGCCAAAATTGACCGCCTGCCGGATGTACATATTGTACAGCGCTATATGGAAGCAGTACGCCATTTGCACGTGCAATATGACGGGGCTGGGCTGGATTATTTCATCCCGTCAGTGGCGGAAGTCGTCGTTTCTACCTTAGCGCCTGATCTGGTTGCGGATCAGTATACCGTTTTTGCCATTGGTGCTACCCATGCTACTAAGCGGCTGCCAGTTGAAAAAATAATAGCACTTTGCAGGGCCGAAAAGCAACCAGTCGTATTATTGGGTGGCTCGGCGGAGCAACTTGCAGGTGTGGCTATTGCCGCCGCCTGTGGCCGACAGGTAGTGGATTTGTGCGGGAAATTGTCTTTGCACCAATCGGCTTCGGTGGTGCGGCAGGCGGCTAAAGTGCTAACACACGACACGGGGTTGATGCACATAGCAGCGGCTTTTCAAAAAAAAATTGTGTCCTTTTGGGGCAGTACGGTTCCTCAATTTGGGATGTATCCGCTTTACCCGGATGGTATGGAGCGCAATATCACAATGGAAGTAACGGGGCTTTCTTGCCGGCCGTGTTCCAAGATTGGGTATGATCAGTGCCCAAAGGGACATTTTCGGTGTATGAGGGAAGGCAACATGGGAGTGCTATAATGAGTTATGAGTTATTATTTATTAATTAGGGGCTATCCAAAAAATAATTTACCCACTTATTCCAGCGTTCCGAAGGTTTTGAGCCTTAGGAACGCTAAAGTATTGGGTGTGTTATTTTTGCATAATCCCATACTCGTTTCTTACACCAGTGCAATTAGAAATTCTAAACCGGAGAAACAAACCTTTCATCAACGGCATCCGTTTTTAGCGCATTTTTATGGGAACCACACCTTATCCGCAAACGCTCGAAAGTCATAGTTGCTTGCTTATTGTTGCCCTCTCCGACACAGAGATCGGCAAAGTGATATTGCCCAGCAAGCTTGTTTGGGTAAATACCGAAACCGGAAAGCCGTTTGATTTGTTCAACGAAAACCCCACTGTACAAAGCGAGGCAACGGCTTTACAATATGCCAATTCGATCAATGACCTCATGCCGCGCTTCATCAGGAAGCAAACATGGCAGACAAAGGACGGGAAGGAACACGATATGCTGGTGATGGAACGCCTGTATCCCTTGCCAATCCATCATTTTGATTTGTCCGTAAGAACCGGCATGGTAGCGGATTTTGAAGTAAAATTTGAGGCGCTACACGACGGACATTTCGTACACGGCGATCTGGTGCGACCAACCAACCCTTTCAACAGGGGCGACCTGGCTTGGATGTTCAGCAATGTTGTTCAAACAGAGGGCAGTCTTAGGCTGATAGATGCGGGGTTTTCAGCAATTTTACAAAAAAATAATGTAAAGGAATTTGTACATACCTTGTTTCGGGAACGAAATGAAATAAAGTATTTTCGCAGCTATTATCTTTCGGAGATCTTAGATGAGTAGTCCTTCCTTACCTTTGCCGCATGAGGTCAATTTCATTATCCATACCCACTTTTTTGCTCGCAGGGCTTTTCTCCTGTAGCCAACCAATTACCCCGGACTATACAACGCTGATTTTTGTAGGTACTTATACCAAAAAACTCGGCCACGTAGATGGCCAGGCAACTGGTATTTACACCTGTGCGTTCAATATCATGACCGGAGTACTCACGGTAATAGACTCTGTGACGGATATTGAAAACCCTTCTTTCCTGACGATTTCCCCGGATAAAAAATACCTGTATGCGGTGGCAGAAAATGGCGGATCAGCCGCACAGCCCTTCGGGAGCGTAGCGGCGTATCGGGTTGGTGAAAAAGGTAAACTGACCAAAATCAATGCGGTAAGCAGCTATGGCGTGGCGCCTTGCCATGTTTCTACAGATAGAAGTGGCAAGTGGGTTTTTGTAGCCAATTATGGCACGGGCAATGTATTGAGTTACCGAATACAACCCGATGGGGGATTGAGCGACTCGTTGTGTATGCATCGGCATCCGGGTACCCACCCGTGGGCGCATCAGGTGGTGGCATCACCCGATAATACACTGCTGTATGCCATGGATAAGGGATCAGATCATATTTTCCTGTACGATATTCAGCAAAACGGCACTTTAAAACCCAAGCAATCGGTCGCCACTGCGCCAGGGGCCGGCCCGCGCCATCTTGACTTTTGCCCAACCGACCCCACGCATTTTGCTACCATCAACGAACTGAACAACAGCGTGACTACCTATAGATACAGCAGCGCCACCGGCGATGTTACACGCTTAGACTCGTTGACTACCCTGCCGCCCGGATTTACCGGCACGAATACTGGTGCAGATATTCACTACCATCCAAATGGCCGTTTTTTATATGGTTCCAACCGTGGCCACCACAGTATTGCGATGTTTCAGGTGACCTCCTACGGGAAACTTAGTGCTTTGGGTCAGGTATCCTCCAGCGGGCAAACACCCAGAAATTTTATGATTACTGCTGATGGTAAATGGATGTTGGCCGCCAATCAGAATTCCAGCAATGTGCAGGTGTATCGGATTGACGCTGCTACGGGTATGCTTTCAACTGCCGGAAAACCATATCGGGTACCAACCCCGGTATGCCTGAAACAATGGTGACAGGAGACGGACAGACAGAAGACAGACTATCTTCAGTCTCTTACTTACGCCTCAAAAAAAACGTAGCACCCAGTGTACATAAAGGCGGGAAGTTGCCATTAGAAACCGTGGAAATGCGATTATTCCCTTGATACCTTACAACATTGCCGCTTGCATCCAAACCAGAATTATCTTCCGCTTGAATTATACTCTGGCTGCCAGGGGTTACCGCTGCCAGGGGCAACTGGAATCCGGCATTGAGTTCTATACGCGGACGCACCCGCCACCCAATGCCCAACTGGAGTCGGGTAGAAAAACGGGGCAGGGAGGCTGTAACCAAACTATTCACGGCAGAAATATCTGGATTTGCATACACGCTTTTATTATTTTCTAATACTTTTGGAATAATGGCGCCTTCCGTTCGTCCAAGTGCTTTTGTCATCCAGACAAAAGAGGCCCCTCCATACAAGCGCAAGCGAGGCGTGGCCTGCCAAAACAGGTTCAAGGGCAATTCCAAACGTCGAACCATGGACAATTGCAAGTATACATCTTTGCCAGCCAAAGAATCGGCAGTGATGCTATTCGGAATCGGTGTGATACCTGAAAAAGTGCCCGAAGTATACCTGCCTGAAAGCCCTTTTTCAAAATAATCCGCAGCCGGAAATGGCACATATCGCTGCTGGTTTACTGTGTTGCTGCTGCTCCACCGTTCCTGTGCATACAGTATGCCGGAGCGCAAGCCCCATGCACGACTACCGAGTTGCCAGTCTATGGTTAAACCTGCTGCATAACCGTCTGCCGCCAGAAAATTTCGGCCCAGGACATTGGCGGCTATTCCTAATTTCCAGTGGCTACTGCCGGAAGGACGTTTTATCCGGGTTTCAGCAAAAACGGGCGCAGGCGGCCATTCCGGCAGGTTGAGTGGTGTTAAAGCCACTAAATGGGGCAATGCCGTGTGTGCCTTAATAGTTTGGGGCATTTCATTCGGCGCTGATGACTGGAAGGTTGCTGTATTTTCGGAGGCATTTAGAAGATCGGCAGCCGGGATTACCCTGGCTATTTGCTGATCGGCTGCGTTGCTGTATTGACCCATCTGTTCCGCGTCTTTTTTCTGGCCGCCCGGCTCCAATATTTGAGTTCCGCTTTTTTGCGTATTGTTTTCTGTCAATTGAACACCCTCGGTTTGCACGGGTACCGAAGGCACCGCATTTTGAACACCCCATTGGTTTTGTAGGGCTAATTTTTCATAATTTTTAGTGCTTTCGGACGGCTGTGGGGCTTGCATATTCTTTGGAATTGCAGCTAATGTTCTATTGTTATACGATTTTGCGTGCGGGTAATGAACAGATGCCGACCCGGGTACCGCAATATTTGCTTTTGCAGGAAGCCGTATATCTGTGTTCTCCTGCACCGCTGCGGGCATTGCTGTGGCGGCTGCGCCACCGCTTTCGGCCACTGGCTGCACCGGTTTTGTCGGCGCTGTCGGAATGGGCATATTTGTTGAAGGAGCCTGACGGGTATACTGCCACCCCGCCCAAAGCAACAGCAACAGCAAAGCGCTACCGCTCCACCACCACCCTCCACGGTAACGGCGTTTTTGTGGCATTTCCTGATCAAGGAGCCATTTCATGGCTGCCCAACCAGTATCCGTTATATTATGTTGATCTTCCATGCAATCAATTTGTTCATTTGTTATAAAAAAAGAGTTAACAAGGCTGTCCGTCACTACCCCTCCTTCACCCGTGCTTTAAAGTGATAGTCTCCCTGAAGTAATTGCCGAAGTTTTTGCCGTGCGGTACTCAAATGCCATTTAGAGGTACCTTCGCTCATGTTTAATGCTTCGGCTATTTCCGCATGAGAGTATCCGTCTATGGCAAATAATTTGAAAACTTGCTGCGAAACAGGCGGTAAAGTATGTACCGCTTTCAGAATATCCTCCTCAAAAAAATACTCTTGTGCCTGTACCGGAATGCCCTGATCATAGTCATCTAACACCAAAAAATGCAGGTATTTGGCGTTTTCGCGGTAATAATCGGCCATACTATGATAGACCAACCGTCGAATCCACCCCTCCAGACTACCTTTTGAGGCAAAGGTGTGTATCTTTTTAAAAACCCTTAAAAAACCATTATTTGCAATTTCTGTCGCGGTATCTTCGTCTTTGGCATACCGGCGGCACATACGCAACATCGTCGGGAAAAAACGCCGATAGAGCGCCTCCTGTGCACGTCGGTCATTGCGGGTACACCCTTCAATGAGTTCTGGTTCGGTATATGTTTTTTTTAAAAAGATAATGCTCTAATTTTGTACCGAGTAATGAATTGAGTTAAAAATCTGTGAACGATTCTGCAAACCATTGATAAGGAACGAACGAGTGAACAATAAACAATGCGTACAGCGACTCGTTCACTATTTCAGGTCTAATTCCAGGCGGATGGTCTTACTACCCGGACTTATTGGCGTTTCACCAGCGCTGATAGTAATCGTATAAGTTCCGGAACGCAGCACCTCCCTGACGATCCCCATGCCGCAAAAACTTTGAGATTGCCGCATGGCAATAAAAGAAGATGCTGCAATTGAACCTTTTAAATAATGATTGGGTGTGCCGTCAGACAGTACCAAACTATCCAACTCCACGTAGTCACTTTTGCTTTCTCCTTTTATCCAGCCAAGCGATACCGTATCCGCCCGCGACATGATGGCTTTAACATCCCAAAGGCTCGCTTTGGTAGTATTGTGATAACGAACAAGCAGTTTTTGGGGATCCTTTTTGCATTGGCATAAAAGCAGGAATGCGAAAAAAAATAGCAGGATGTGACGCATAAGTGGTTAATATTTAATATAATAAAAATTTGTTATACGTTTTTATCTGTAAATGAGTTATTTGTTACTTCATAACAATATCCCCGCTCCAATCTCCAACCGCTTGTGCAAAAAGCGATCTGTACCATAGATATTCACCCCTTCCCATACCAATGATTTGCGTTGGAAACGCAGGCCACCATAGACAAAGAAGTGATTGCCACAGCGATATCCTGCCTGTACCTGAGCCGTCCAGCCCCCTTTCCAGTCTTCACTTTGGGCCCGCCACCAGCGATCATTCGCGGTGGTTTCCGAGGCTTTTCCCGCCAATGCATAACCGCCACCAATGGCATAAAAAGGCGTGACGTTTTTTGCACTCAAATATCCTCGTATTTCCAAAAACACAGGATAGGTTGGTATCGTAGCCGATTGCAAATAATTCATGTTTTCGATCCCGGCTCCCAGCCCTACACCGATCCAACGGTTCAATTTATACCCGGTGCTGTGTTGTAGGGAAAAATCAAGATCATCCACACCGGAAAGTACCGCTCCACGGGTGGCATGGTACCACCCCCGCTCGCGGAAAGTATAATACCTTGTTGCTTCCGCACGCTGTCCTGCTGGCAGCAAACGTTTTGGACATCGTTGTACAATTTTTTCCAACACGTCATTTGGTATCCTCACGGTAAGCCCGCTCCAGGTTTCCATCATCAGCGTATCGCCGGGTTGATAAGCAATAATCTTCCCCATCAGTACCGTACCACCTTTTAATCGTACTTCATCGATGCATTGGCGTTTTTGAGCGACAACCTCGTTTAATGCAGCGAAGACAAACAAGAGGGTCAATAAAAAAGAGCAATTGAAGCGGCGATCTTTGGTCGCCCCCCCCACTAAAAATAATTGAGTAACAGGTATGCTATACATAGAATTAAATAGTATATTAGGAGCACGAAAACTGGCGCCAATTTCCGTGCTCCAGTGTCTTTAGCGTATGCTTAGGAAAGAGCAAATAATAACCTAACCATAAGATGTGACCCTTTTAGTGCCCTACTACCCATCTTTTTGCTTAAATAGTGCTACTATTGGCGCAAAAAGACGGTTGTCTGACCCAAAAATGATCTACCTGAAATGACCAACTTATTATTGAATCGTTCCTTAATTAACCGAAATTCTACTGATTTGTTTGGGTTTCTCCGGATTGGTGACATCGTATTGCAAGAATCCGTCGGCACCTATGACCAACAAATGGGTATCATCCAAGGCAATCACATCATAGGTATCCACGCCTTTCACGTGGCTCAATTGTTTCATGTCCGTCGGAGTAGAGCGGTCGAACACCTTCAGCCCGTCATCGCAAAGATACAAATATTTGCCGGACAATGCCAATCCTTTTGGTTTTTTCATGGCGTAGGTTTTTTGTAAAGTAGCGGAAGGCAATCGAGTAATGTCAATAATATCCAACTGATTGAAAGTGCCCTGACAGGTGGTACCGGCGTGAATGGTCACATAAGCATTTTTTTCATCACACACTACCGGATCGCAGCCGGTAGCATGGCTGAAGCTGGCTTCAAATACGGGGCGACGCGGATTGCTGTTATTGAAAATAAAAACACCCGTCTGAGAGCCGATAAAGAGGCGGTCTTTCCAGGGGAAAATGGTCTCGATATTCCAGCCAACCACCGTAGAGTCTAAGCGGGAAACACAACTGCCATTCACGCCCCAGGTACGCAAAGTACTGTTATCAATCGTGTACAGGAAATCGCCACTCAGACCGAAACGAGCGTAAGAACCGCTTACTCCGGTGACCGATACGGCATTTCTGATGGGGCCTGCGGTCTGAATCCCTGCATTGGCATCTGATGATATCCAAAAGCCCCCGTTTTCGTTGCGGGTCCAGCGCTGGCCAAAGCGCGGATCAGCACAATCCAGCGTTTCTGTCACCGGAGTCTGTACGTAATCCACCAAAAAGCCGTTTATGGGATTGAATCCGTGCAACCGGAAGGCGTTTTGCTGGCGGCACACTAAGGTTGGGTTATTAAAATCTTGGATATTGATGGTCAATAGATCAACGTACTGATCGGCATACAGGTAATTGCCCCGAATGGCCATATCTACATTACCGCCGATATTCCAAAAAGCAATATTGCGCGGATTAGAAGGATCGGCATTGTCAATAATGTGAATGCCTTCCTGAAATTCATTGATAAACAAATAATGGTCTAAGGAATAAATTTTTCCGGGCTTTTTGAGTGTACGAGGCCCTTCAACGGAAACACCGGTGCGAACTTGAGCGGGGGTTTTATATACTGGATCAAACCGGATAAAAGTTTGGGTGGTGGTACACTCATCGCGCAGACAGCTGCTGAATGAACCCGCAAAGAAGAGCAGCGCGAAGGCTGAAAAAAGAAATTTTTTAATTTGCATAATACGAAGTAGTTTGAAAAATGTGTAGTTTTGCTCGGAAAAATGGATTAATCATCAACCATTAACCACTATTTCCGGTGCAGCCCGGTCGTTTTTTTAAGATTATTTAAAAAGGTTTGAATACGCGCAGTCAAGTTATTGTTTTAGACAGGTATTTTTTGTAAAAAGGTTTGGTCGAATTTGATTAATCGTTGAAAAAACATCATTTTGTCCGAAATATCAGGACAGTCGCCGACGATATTTTTAAAAGTTTTCTCTATAATTGCACTTTTGTTGCGGCAGTGATGGTATATTTGCCCCAAAATCAATAATACCGCCTGCATGAGTGAATTGTTTAAAAAATTTAAATCCGTCTTTGTCGTAGAAGATGAGTCCTCCAAGTCGGCATCTGCCGCTCCACCTCTCGCTGCAAAAGCCACCGATGTTCCGGAATCCGTTCCGGTACAGCAGCCGCCTCAACGCCCGGCAGAAGCGGCCGGCGGCGGTGCTGTCACCGATCGGTTTGTGCAAATTTTGATGACTGCATTAGAAAAAAATAATCAGTCCGGTTTTGATTATTTTGAGTTTCGGCAGTCACTGATCAACTTAGCTAAAATGCCGATGGATGAGCAAACCCGGTTTCAGTCGGCTTATGCTATGGCCCAAACAATGGGTGTTAATCCGGCTGGTTTGGCGGAATCGGGCAAATTCTACCTGAATGTACTCAGCAATGAGCAGGCAAAATTCAACGAAGCCCACGCACAGCAACGATCCAAATTGATTGGCAGCCGCGAAGAAGAGGTGAAAAACTTAGAAGCTGCTATTCAGCAAAAAGCCGAACAAATTAAACAATGGACGCAACAAATTGAAGAACACCGAAAACGGAGCGAGCAAATCCGCACGGAAATCAATGAAAGTACGGTGAAAGTTGAAACCACCAAATCTGATTTTGATGCTACCTTTGCCGCTGTTGTAGGCCAAATTCAAGATGATTTATCCAAAATAAAACAATATCTAAAATAGGTTGTATTGCTGGCAATTTAACAATACAACAATTTAACAATAAGTAGGTAAATAGAAATAATTGTAGTTTTTAATTTCATTAATTACCTTATTATCAAGGGTTTGTGAGACTTTTGACTATTGACTGTGGACTACTTACAACAATTTAACTATATAAAAATATGAACGATTTGCTTAAAAATCCCATTGCTGTTTTTATCGCTGGTTTAGCGGCTTTGTGGTTAGTGTTCAAACTCCTTAAAGTGTTTATCAGCCTTTTTTGGCTGGTTGCACTGGCTTTTGTCGTACTATTTTTTGTCAATGACCGTTTCAGGAGATTAGTCAGAACTGTTTTCAGCAGTTTTTTCAAAAAAAATGATGCAGGTTAAAATACAAGCATACAGAGCCATTTAACCATCCATTCTCAACATACGTATCAAAATATGACAGACTTACAACCAATTAAACCCAAAAATTTTTGGCAGCGCCCCGAAGGCGTAACCGGCGGCCTTTTTATGGCTTCCCTTGTATTAGGCGGTGGCTATTTGCTCTATAAGGCATTGCCGACCCTGATTGATTTAGCCTCTAACACCCTGTATTTAGCTGGTATTCTGGCAGCGCTGGCGGCAGTTATCTATGTGGTGCTCGACCCCAAAATGCGCAACCTATTGTGGTATATATACAAATCAATCATGCGTTCGCTCACGGGTATGTTTGTCCAGATTGACCCCATCGGTGTTCTTAAAAGTTACATTGACAGTCTCCGCGACAATTTGGGCAAAATGAACACCCAAATTAGCAGCCTCAAAGGGCAGATGTACAAACTCAATGAGATGATCAAGCAAAACCAGCGCGACATCCAGAACAACCTCGGTTTGGCCGGTAAGGCCAAAGAGTTGGGCAAAGAATCCATCATGGTACTGAAAGCCCGGAAAGCGGGTCGCTTGCAGGAATCTAATATGAAGTTGGATGATTTGTACAAGCGCATGGAGGTGCTGTATCGGGTGCTGACTAAAATGTACGAAAACTCCGAAATCATGCTCGAGGACCTACAGGATCAGATAACCGTAAAAGAGCAGGAATATAAGGCCATCAAAGCCAGCCACAGCGCCATTCGTTCTGCTCAGGCTATTTTGAGCGGCAATAATGATCAAAAATATATGTACGATATGGCCCTCGAAGCTATGGCGGAAGACGTGGGCCAAAAAGTTGGCGAAATGGAACGTTTCATGGATATGTCCAAAAACTTTATGGAATCCATTGACCTCCAAAACGGTGTCTTCGAAGAAGAAGGTATGCAGATGTTGGAAAAATGGGAGAAAGAAGGTGTTTCCTTCCTGTTGGGCGGCGAAAAGAACAAAATCATTGCTAAAGCCAACAATCCCAAGGAGACGCTTGATCTCAATGCCATGCCACCGGCACATCCTACTAAAGTGGAGCGCGGCGGAAATCAGTACGATTCGTTTTTCGAACAGTAGAACGGGTCGTCTACACCCATTTCCATCAATAGCAATAGCAAAGGGGAGTCCCGCATGGTGCGAGATTCCCCTTTACTATTACAAGAAATGGTGCCAAAATAAAAGACATTCACCCGTTCCTAATACGCCCCAAAATACCTTCTCAAAAACCACTCCAAAGCCAACAATCCTGCCAGCAGTGCAAACAACCATTTCAGGTTAATCAGCGGGTTGGTTTTGGTGGTTTGGTACAATACTGGTTTTACGGTTTCTTTCGACTTGATACGCGCTGCAATGGCGACCAAACTATCCGGCCCCACCAATTCTCCGCCAAATTTGGCACTGAGCTGGCGCAATGCCCCGTGATTGGCGGTTGTTTCAAATAACTCTAACTGTATGGCACGTACACTAAATTTGCCTTCAAAAACTAAATTTTGGCCATTGAAGGAGGTGGATGCTTTATAGGTGTAGTTGCCGGTTGGGAGGATTCCGGCATCGAGGCTATAGCCCTTACCCAATTTATTAAAAGTATAAGTGAACTCTTTGCTTTCCTTATTGCGGATGCTCATCGCCACATCCGGGTCATTGATGAGCTCGTAATTGTCATTGTACAATTCAGCGCCGAAGGTTACCGCTTCATTTTCATTAAAAATATTTTTATCCAAACTGACCCTGAACTTGCGCTTGTCTTCCCGGAGAGAAAGATACTGTACCGTTTTGCCCAACAATTCATCAAAAATCTCGTGATTTTGGTGTTGCAGATAATCGAATAAACGCCATTTCCAGAGGCCCTCGCCCAAGAAAACGCCCGTTCTGATGCCGTTGGTTTCGCCGGTAGCCAGCAGGGGCTGGTCGGTATCCACTTTGCCGATGCGCTTGCGGAGCAGCACCTGCGCCTGAGGCCCTGCGCTAAAAGTGCCAAAAGCACAAGTAACAGGGTTAAATTTGGGGAGTTCCTCCGCTATTTTAGGGTTGAGGACAAAAGCCGCGAACTGCGGCGATACTTTGCCCTGCACATCATCGCTTTGTGTCAGGTCGCTTTGTACATTCACCAATGATTGTGCCCCGGCCAGCGCCTTGTAATTCGTCTGCAAACCCGCTATAAACAAGCGTGGGGTGCGACGGGTATTCATGGTGTTGAGCACTCCGGATATGTCGTTGGTCACGGAGGGCAGGTTGTGCAGCACTACGAAGTCGTATTTGCTCACATCCAAACCCGGATCACTAATAAACACGGTAGTGACTGCGTAGTTTTTATTGGCCTCCAGCGTCTGGTTCATGGCACTCAGATCGGGGTGCGGGCTATTGGCTAACAACAGAATTTTCTGTCGGGCATCCAGCACATCAACGTAAATTTCTTTGCGGTTGTTGACGGTAGTAGCTTCGTTGGGCAAGCCGGCCACGCTGATGAGGTATTGCGCCACACCGGGTTTATCGGCTTCAATTTGTATTTCCTTGGTGGTAAAAAAGTCGTTGCCCGATATATTCACCGGAATGCTCTGCAACTGCCGTGTTTGATCGCCTTCCACTTTACTAATGGTCAGCACAGACTGACTGCCAGAGCAATTGGTGGCGGCAACGTCAATTTGCAGGGTAAATTTATCACCGAGGTACGCGATTTTATTGTGAAACACCCGCTTCACCATCAGGTCTTTGCGCGGGGTAGTATCGCCCAAGGCAACGGTATACACGGGTGCTGCCAACGGTGCGTTGGAGTACGCCGGGTTGCTGCCTTCGTTGTAAATGCCATCGGAGGCCAGCACCACAGCGCCGAGGTTTTGAGCGCCATAGCGGTCATAAACATCCCGCAGGAGTTCGGAAAAATTGCTGATTTTATCAGTAAAAGTAAAATCTACACCTTCGCGGACGTTGTCGCCAAAAGCCAATTCGTGTACTTCGTAGTTTTCCGAAAGGTTGTCGCGCAAAGTCTGCCAGTTTTTTTTGTAGATTTCCAATGTTTGCCCCTGCAAATGGGCAGCAATACTTTCCGATTGATCCTGCGCCATTACGATAACCGGCTTTTTGGTTTCGGTAATAAGGCGTTTGAGCAAGGGCGACAGCAGCAAAGCACTGAGCAAGGTAATAACCAAAAAGCGCAAGATGCCTAACCATCGGTTGAGCATTTTGGACTGTTCGCGGAAAGTTTCATCGCGGTAATACAACAACAAAGCACAACCTAGGCCCAACAACACACAAAAAATCAGGAACCAAACGGGGTATTGAAACGAAAGATCAAGCATATTATAACGTGCACAGAAGTAAGTGGAAAGGCGGGCGGGAGCCACGTCACATAGTAGTCACAGGGTCGCCATCATCCATTGCACCAACCTTCCGGGTTTTACATGAATAAAAAAGGACGCAAAGATAGAGGAAAAAGTTGCGGTTAGTGTGTATAGATAAGAAAAAAATCGTCTAATTAGTTTGTCCACCAGCATGAATAAGTCATCCACAGTCAATATACAAACTGATTAGTACCGGATTATTTTTCTCTTTTAAAAGATTTACCTTCCTGAAATCAACATCATCGCATATACTCCCACGCAGTCTGGTATTTCCCTTTTTGTTCGCAATATTCCAAAAACGCCCGATAAAAAGGATTGTTTCCGATGGTGCCGGAATCGCCAATAACAATGAGCAACATCTTGGCACGGGTCATGGCCACATTCATGCGGCGGTAATCGCTGAGGAAACCAATTTCGTTTTTGGTATTAGATCGCACGAGACTGATATAAATAATATCGCGTTCCTGCCCCTGAAAACCATCAATCGTATTAATGGTAATGGGTGCGTGGGCGGTATCAGCGTTTTTGTTGAGCAGCAGCGCCTGCAAATCCGCATCTTCCCGAAGCAGTTCATCCAACTGATTGACTTGCTCCCGATAAGGCGACAAGATGCCGATGGAAGGCTTGGTTTCGCCGGGAAACAGCGGAATCAGCTTCATCAGGTGCTCGCGTACCAGCAAAGCTTCTTCGGGGTTGTAGCGGCTTTGGTATCGGTTAGAGTCTTTACCCTGCCGCCGGTTGATGCGCTCCTCAAACCCGCATCCGGCCGTATCCACAAACACCACCGGATCGAAAAAAGTAATGGTTTCGCCGCTGTCATCTATTGACAATAAGCGGCGTTCGCCAACCGAGCGATGTGCCTGCAAAGCACCGCCATAAAAATACTGGTTGGAAAAGCCCATGATGGCCTGATGCATCCGGTATTGTACATTGAGCAGGTGTACCTGACCGGGCAGGAGTTGGATACAGCGCTCCATCATCGTTTTGGAAAGCCCTTTTCGGGCGGCTTCTATGCTTTTCACCGTTGGTGGCAACTGAAAAGGATCGCCGGCAAAAATGACCCGGCTGCATTTGGCAATGGGTATCCAGCAGGCTGCTTCTAACGCCTGTGCTGCCTCATCTATCACACAAGTGCGAAAGGTGTAACGTTCCAGCACCGGATGGGCGGCCCCTACTAAGGTGCAAGTAATGGCTTGTGCGGAGGTCAGCATTTGTTCCAATAGCCGCGCTTCCAGGTCATTGGCCCAGGCATCCAGATCGCGGGCCTGCGACCACAAGTGATCGCGTTCGCGGCGATTTTCGGCATCGAAAGTGCGCTTGAATCGCTTCGCCTGCCGCCGATACTCTGCCGCCTGAATTTTTACTTTTTTGATATTTTTACTTTCCGGGTGTCGGGCCAGTACCGCGTCCAATGTGTGTTGCAAAATGTGATCTTCCACCCGGCTGATATTGCCAATGCGAATAACACCCACTCCGGCAGCGGCTAAACGTTCGGTTAACAGGTCAGCAGCGGTATTGCTGGGTGCCGCTACTAATACAGTGCTTTCGCGGGTAACCAATTTTTTTATGGCGGCTACTAATGTGGTCGTTTTGCCAGTGCCGGGCGGGCCATGTATGATGGCTACCTCGGGAGCGGAAATAATGTGGTGAATAGCGGCTTTTTGCGCCGGATTGAGGGTAGAGGGTTCGTCGCCGGATTGGTCCATACTTTCAGCATTATCGCTGCGGATTCCCGGTGACTCAACGGCTTCTTCGCTGTTTTCCGGCAACGGCCAGCCGGGTGAAGGTTGCCGTTCGCCCGTCAATACATCCCGCAATTCCGCTAAGCGATTACCTTTAGCTTTCATTACTTTTTGTAACGCGCGCTCCATTTCCTGATAACTTCGGTCATCAAACAGCATTTCCACCCCCAATAAGCCAAATCCTAACCAGTCGGGTACATCCTGTGCGTGCAGGATGATCTTCATACGGTTGCGTTCAATAAAATTGATGATGCCCGTTTGTTCTGGTTGTTTTACGTGTTCCTGGGTGGTAAATAAATTGACCATTTGCCCGGAACGCAGCTGGTGGGGTTCGTTGAGCCTGCTGGTACGTTCTACCATAACAAAAGCACGGTCACCCAAAGCAAAACCTGTTTGAATCACGCGAAGCGGGTGCCAGGAATAACCTTGCTCTACGCGTTCACTCAGGGGACGTTCCCGTATTTGTCGGATATATTCGCGCAGGTCTTCTTCCCGTTCGAGGCGGAGAAGGCCGGATAATTGCCTGAAATGCTGCATGGGGCAAAGGTAGGGGTGCGGAAATGAATTAATTGGATGATGGTAATATAAATTTTTGGAAAAATTATCTGGCCATCATTCAATTAATTCATTTACCAATAAAAATGCTGTACTTTTGTGGCTTGTGTTGAGTTTCTACACCCAATCAGTTCAACCAATTTTTATGGAAAAACCTATTCAGCCGAAACCTTACCCGCAGGAGCCGATATCTCGTTTTGAGACCGGCAAAACCAATACAGCCGGAGAACCCGAGTATCAAAAAGGTGTCATTCCGGCCAATATCCGGGATTTTCACTACGATACTGCTACCGGCCAAGCCGAATGGGTGCAAGTACCTTTGGCACAACGCCCTGATGAGGTGATTCATCCTTATATTCCCAGCGATGACATCAAATCGCTGATACGCTTAGCCCAAATCCTCCAGCGCCCTATCCTCATCAAAGGAGAACCGGGTAGTGGTAAAACCCAGTTGGCAAAAGCAGTGGCCTATGAATGGTACGGCGATGATTTTCGGTACCATTTTTTTGATTGGTACATCAAATCCACCTCGAAAGCAACCGATGGTATTTATACTTTCGACCACATCGCCCGCCTGCGCGATGCTCAATTGCAGGAAAAAAAGGTGGCCGCCGAATATCGAGCGTTTGGCCCGATGGCCAAAGCTTTTCTGGTATCTACGCAGGAGCAGCCGTCTATCCTGCTCATTGATGAAATTGACAAAGCCGATATTGATTTCCCCAACGATCTCCTGTTAGAATTGGATGAAAAACGTTTTTCCATCCCGGAAACGAACGAATCCTTTGCTCCTGGCAAAAATGCGGCCCCGCTCATTATCATCACCAGCAATGACGAACGAGAATTGCCGGAAGCGTTTCTGCGTCGTTGCCTGTTTATGTACATCAAATTTCCGGATGACAAACAGTTGAAAAAAATCATCAGAGCACACCTTCCTGCCTTGATGGAGCAGCACGAAACTTTCGTAGAAAGCGCCATACAGCGGTTTTATACCTTGCGCGAAGCCACCGAAAAAGATGCGCAGGACAACAAACGCGTATCCACCAGTGAGCTGTTAGACTGGCTAAAGGCGTATAATTTTGATGTGTTGAGTGAAAACCCGGCGGCGCTTTCTGAAAAACTCGATAACCTGCCGTATTATTATCAGGCACTGCTCAAAACGCTGGCTTCCTTGCGGCGGGAAAAGGAAAAAAAGTAATTACCTGATAGCACGGAAACATCCGGTAAAACCACACACTCTATATATTAAGGACCATAAGCAGCAGCAATTTCCCACGTGGAAGAAATTGCTGACCGCAATTGTTATGAGGAAAAGTGTTAAAAAACGTTAAAAAACGGATCATTGCATCATTTTTGCAGCAAAAGATATTATCTTGCACCAAAAAACGTTGTCATTAGTGATTATGATTCAAAAATACCTTCTGTTGTTCGCTATGTGCGTGACAACTTCTGTTTCATCCGTTTATGTTTACAGCCGTTTTTTTCAACAACGTCAGGTGGTATGGGGTACGCCCGACCCGGCGGCTGAAGCCCGCTATGTGGGCATGGTAGACCGGCTGTTTGACCATCGGTCAAATGCTACCTTTCATTCTTCTACCCCAACCGATTTTACCAGGTCTGCTGAAATTACTACACCTGCCGTGGTGAATATCAAAGCCTTAATTGAAGCCGATGGCGGGTTTTGGAATGGTGGAAGTCTTACCGGTTCTTCCGGTTCGGGGGTTATTTTGTCGCCTGACGGATTGATCGTCACCAATCACCATGTGGTGGACAAAAGTACTGACATTCGGGTAACATTGGCCGATAAACGGGAATACAAGGCCAAAATAGTTGGTTCTGATCCTTCAACAGACATTTGTCTGATAAGAATTCAGGAGGCGGGTTTGCCCTTTCTCGTTTTTGGCAACAGCGACTCTGTCCGGATAGGCGAGTGGGTATTGGCGGTTGGCAATCCCTTTAATTTAGAAAGTACGGTCACAGCGGGCATTGTCAGTGCAAAAGGACGTAATATTGATATTCTGGGCGGAGGGGCCAGTATTGAATCCTTTATACAGACGGATGCGGCAGTCAATCCGGGCAACAGCGGCGGGGCATTGGTCAATACTGCCGGAGAATTAGTAGGCATTAATACCGCAATCATCACTGAATCAGGCAATTATGAAGGATACTCTTTCGCGGTGCCCTCCAATCTGGCGCAAAAAATTGTTCGAGATTTACGAGAATATGGCGAAGTAAAACGCGCTTTTCTGGGGATCGGTATCAATAATGTAGATAGCGAAATTGCCCGCGACCTGGGACTTCCCAATGCGGAGGGCATTTATGTTACCCGTGTGAATGCTTCATCTGCGGCGTCTGACGCCGGACTTCAGTCCGGGGATGTCATTATTGGAATCAATAAAATAAAAGTGCGCAGTACCCCGGAGTTATTAGAAATGGTGGGGCGCTATCGTCCCGGAGAACAGTTAGTGCTGGAATATTGGCGGAAGGGAGAGAAATATCGGGCCCGGGTGACGCTAAAGGACTCTGGTAATTCATTGCCTTTGCTGGCCTCCAATAAGTATCGGGGCGATGAATTAGAATCGTCGTTGGGGCTTGCACTGCGCGAATTGAATCGGGAAGAACGCCGGAAAACAGGTCTGAGCGGCGGTGCCATGGTGGGTAGTATTCGGCGGGGCAGTTTGACCGCTGAAACCAATATGCAACCCGGATTTATCATTACTGCGGTCAACGGGGCCAGGGTGGAGGATGCTACAGCGGCCATCGAATCCATTCAGAATGCCTATAACAGTCTGAAATTAGATGGATATTATCAGGGGGAGCGAGATATGTATTCGTATCGGTTTAAGAAACGGTAAAATGGTTTGAACGTCAAAAAAAAATCTGCCCGAAATCGTCAAGTACACTATTAGGAACGGTGTCAAAATAAAGTATCCATCTTATCTGATTCCTTTTTCACTCAAATTGCCCATCTTTTTGTTTAAATAACCCCACTATTAGCCCAAAAAGATCGTTATTTGAGCAAAAACTAATCTACCTAAGTTTAGCACTTTATGCTGACATCATTCCTTACAGGTTGACAGGAAAACACCATATTCTTTCACCTTTCCTTATCGCCTATCTTCGTTTTTGGTGTCTTCTCTTTTCAAAATATAATCTTTCCAAATCGGTTGGTAATCGTAAGTAAGGTATATCTCTGTGTCATAGGCTCCCCAAGCGCCATTTTCAATGGCTAAATTGAGTTGACGGATTGATCCTGCTGGTATTTGAAGGGCAATAATGTGTCCCAAGCCCATCGCAATTGTCCAGGAAACTACCCGTGCATCTGCCGGAGGAAACATTTCCCAAAAATCCTGCGCTTCTAATACCCGTCTGATTTCGGACAAATTTTTATCTTGCTGATGTTTTAAAATGACGGTTATCAACACGCTGTCGCTTGGCATTGATTTTGCCGGTACAATGCTCGGCCCTTCAGGCGATTTAGCCGGCACTGTGGGTTGTTGAGCCGGTAATAAATCCAACCATATAGCACAAACGACGATTATTGATAGTATGATTCTTTTTATCATTGCGAAAGTGAGGTAATAATTATGCGTTATGAAAGTTATGAATTGTAAAAGTTATGAATTGTAAAAGTCATTAATTGTAAAAGTCATTAATTGTAAAAATTATGATTTATGTAACTGTACGATTATTTGAGTTTTGTTTAATATTGTGGGCGTGTTTGTTTCGATTTACCTGCTTCGTCCGCAGTCAACAAGGCAAATGCCAGACTACCGACGGCCCAACCGGCTAACGGTAACCTGCCCCACTGCCGACTGTGTACTGTCCGACTGCCGACTATAAACTGTCCGACTGTGGACTGTCCGACTGTCCGACCGCCGACTGTGGACTGCCGACTGTGAACTGTCCGACTGCCGACTGTGTACTGCCCGACTGTGAACTGCCTGACTGTGGACTGCCTGACTGCTGACTGTGGACTGTCCGACTGCCGACTGTGAACTGCCGACTGTGAACTGCCCAACTGCCGACTGTCCGACTGTGTACTGCCAACTATGAACTGTCTGACTACTTTTACCCCCTCGAATAATTCGGCGATTCCTTTGTTATAATAATATTGTGCGGATGGCTTTCCAGCATTCCGGCATTCGTGATTTGTACAAACTGCGCTTTTTGTTGTAACTCCTCTACGGTACCAGCGCCGCAATACCCCATGCCGGCTTTCAAACCACCCGTATATTGTACCATTACTTCTGCCAAAGTACCTTTATAGGGTACACGGCCTTCAATACCTTCCGGCACCAATTTTTTAATATCATCTTCTACATCCTGAAAATAACGGTCTTTTGAACCAATCTGCATGGAACCAAGGCTACCCATTCCGCGATAGGTTTTGAATTTCCGTCCATCAAAAATGATGGTTTCCCCGGGAGCCTCTTCTACCCCTGCAAACAGGGAGCCTGCCATGATACACCCTGCACCGGCAGCGAGGGCTTTTACAATATCGCCAGTGTAGCGTATGCCACCATCGGCGATGATGGGTACTCCACTGCCCCGAATGGCATTGGCCGCGTGGTAAATGGCCGATAATTGTGCCACGCCAACGCCAGCTACTACCCGGGTAGTGCAGATGCTGCCTGGCCCCACCCCAACTTTTACGCCATCCGCCCCGGCATCCACCAATGCCTTGGCACCTTCGCCGGTAGCCACGTTGCCGGCAATGATTTGCAGGTCGGCATAGTTGCGCCGAACGTGTCGAACCGCATCCATCACGCCCCGTGAATGACCGTGGGCGGTGTCAATACAAATGACATCCACGCCAACAGCCACCAATGCCGCAACCCGTGCATCCATATCCTGCGTGACCCCCACCGCAGCACCGACAACCAAACGGCCGAGCGGGTCTTTGCAGGCATTCGGGAAATTGGTTCCTTTAATGATGTCTTTATAGGTAATGAGTCCAATGAGGCGGTATTCATCATCTACGACGGGGAGTTTTTCGATTTTTTTTCCTTGCAGAATGCGCTGCGCCTGATCCAAGGTAGTACCCAACGGAACAGTCACCAAATTCCTTTTTGTCATCAGGTCTTTGACTATACGGGTATGGTCGCGTTCAAATCGCAGGTCGCGGTTAGTAAGGATACCCACCAATTTACCGCGTTTATCGGTGATGGGTATGCCGCCGATGCTGTTTTTGCGCATCAATTCCAATGCCTCCGCGACGGTAGCATCCGGGTGCAGCGTTACCGGGTCAATGATCATACCGGCTTCTGAGCGTTTCACTAACCGTACCTGATCGGCTTGTTCAGCGATGGTCATGTTTTTATGAATCATACCGATCCCGCCCTGACGGGCGATGGCGATGGCCAAATACTGTTCCGTCACCGTGTCCATTGCTGCGGATGCAATGGGCGCATTGAGCCTGATTTTGCGTGTGAGCTGGCTGGATACATCTACCTCGCGGGGTAGTACTTCGCTGTAAGCAGGGACGAGCAACACGTCGTCAAAGGTGAGCGATTGGCCAATAAATTTGTTGGCAGCGTTCGTTTTTGTCGTTTCCATGCGCAAAGGTCGGACATTTGCTGAAAATATCGGATATTTTTTTAAAGTTTTTAAAAAAAATGCAATACCAGTTTTAAAAATACTGACATTTGCTGCGAATAAGTTAACAGACAGACAGTCGGCAGTCAATAGTCGGCAGTCAATCCAACACAAGCGACGGGCAAATACCCAACAACTATTTTTATATGAAAAAAGACAATATTCTCCTAATTGGAGCCGGCGGGCAAATCGGCGCTGTGCTGACCGAATCTTTGCGGGATGTGTACGGCGCTGCACAGGTCATAGCCGCCGATATGCGGCCTTTGGCAGCGCAGGACGGCCCTACGGAGGTCTTAGATGCCACAGATGGCAATGCATTGGAGGCGCTTGTAAAAAAGTGGCGCATCAACCAAATTTATCATTTAGCCGCCATTTTGAGCGCAACGGGGGAGAAAAATCCGCTTTGGGCGTGGGATTTGAACATGAAAACCTTGTTTAATGTACTGGAAATTGCCCGGCAGCGCAGCCTGAATAAGGTTTATTTTCCCTCTTCCATCGCTGTATTTGGTCGGGAAGCGGTGCACAGCAACACCCCTCAATACGAGGTACTCATCCCGGAAACGGTGTATGGCATCAGCAAAGTAGCCGGTGAAAGCTGGTGCAATTACTACTACCGCCGTTACGGTTTGGATGTGCGTTCGTTGCGTTACCCCGGCATCATTGGCTACCAGAGTATGCCCGGCGGGGGCACGACCGACTACGCTGTGGAAATTTATCACGCTGCGGTGAAAGGTGAGCCATACCAGTGTTTTCTTGGCCCGCACACCCGCCTGCCGATGCTCTATATGCCCGATGCCATTCGCGGCACATTGGAACTGATGGAGGCTCCGGCCAATCGAATTTCGGTAAGAACCAGTTATAACCTCGCGGGTATGAGTTTTGCACCGGAAGAAATAGGTGCCAGTATTCGGAAAGTATTACCCGATTTTAAAATGACTTACAAACCTGATTTTCGTCAGGCCATTGCTGATTCGTGGCCGCAAAGCATTGACGACAGCGCCGCCCGTAATGATTGGAACTGGAAACCGGAGTATGATTTGGACGGGATGACGGTGGATATGCTGGAGCATTTGAGGTAGTTTGGCCGTTTCCCTTAATCCCAAATTTCCGTCATACTTAATGAAAATCCCGGCAAAATAATTCCACCCGAAAGCACTGCATCAAAAGGGAAGGTTTGAATATCCCCGTTTTCAAAATATACTCGCGTCTGGCGGTTTTGAGGATCAACAAGCCATCCGAGTCGGCATCCACAGACTATGTATTCTTCCATTTTTTGGGTTAAAGCAGTCAAACTTTGGTCGCCTGAACGGATTTCGACCACAAAATCAGGACAAACAGGGGCAAATCGTTTTTTATCTTTATCACTGATAAGTGCCCAGCGTTCATTTGTAATTCACGCCAGATCGGGTGCACGCTCGGAGCCATTGGGTAATTTAAACCCGGTGGAAGAATCAAACCCTGCACCCAATTGGGCAGTTTCATTCCAAATTCCGAATTTTACGGTTAATTTAAAGTTTCGATAACCTGTTTCAGAATTAATGGGCGGCATAACGATAATATATTTATCTGTTGTGCGCTCAATCCGCAATTCGTGGTTGAGCAGACAAAATTGGTAAAACTGTTCGTCCGTCATACCACCATTGGGCATTCGGAAAGCGATGCCGGGAAAGATACGTGGAGCAGTAGTAAATACAGACATGGGTAAAAAATTGAAAAATTTACACCTACAAAGATACGAATTTATGGATAACAACGGTCATCTTTCTTAATTTTGGATTAAATCCCCCTTAATTCAATATGTATATGGCCAATAGACTACTATCTTGCGCGCTCATTTAGTAACCATTCATCTTTACATGAAGATTGCACTACCCGCTATATTGTTTTTCTTATCCTCATTGGCTGTTCCTGCGCTGGCACAACGATCCGCAGCGCGCCGCTGGAATGAGGCCATTCTGCAATCCATACGGGAGGACTTTGCCCGGCCTCCGGTACATGCCCGCAACTTGTTTCACCTTTCTTTGGCGATGTATGATGCCTGGGCTGCTTACGATACCATCGCTCAACCCTATATGTTGGGCAAAACAATTGGCAATTTTACGTGTCCGTTCAGCGGAGTACCCCGCTACGCCAACATAGAAGCATCGCGTGACACCGCGATTTCTTACGCTGCTTACCGCATTTTGACAAGCCGTTTTGCCAATTCTCCACGCGCCAGCACCACGATTCCCCGATTAAGGAATTTAATGATTCAAATGGGGTACGATTATTTTTACACGGATACTGACTACGCAATTAAAGGTGCGGCTGCCCTGGGTAATTATATTGGGCAGTGTGTGTTGGCGATGGGGCGGCAGGACGGCTCCAATGACTTGAACAATTACGCCAACCAGTATTATGTTCCGGTTAATCCGCCCTTGGTCATGAGCAATCCGGGCAACCCTACTGTAAGAGACCCCAACCGCTGGCAGCCTCTATCTTTGTCCACGGCGGTGGATCAAAATGGCAACCCCATTCCGTCCGTTCAGGTAGCCCAAAGCTCGGAATGGGGCAATGTACAGCCTTTTGCCATGACGGCCGCCAATCGGGTCACTTACCAGCGCGATGGCAATAATTATGTGGTGTATAACGATCCGGGGCCATTTCCCACGTTGGATACTAATGCTGTAGGCGGTTTATCTGAAGAATTTAAGTGGAATAATGCCTTGGTAAGTGTCTGGGGCAGCCACCATGACCCGTGGGACGGGATACTGTGGGATATTTCGCCTGCCGGATTGGGCAACAATACATACCTGCCCGAAACAGTGGCTGATTTGCGTACCTTTTACAATTTAGAGCAGGGAGGAGATGCCGGCAAAGGCCGCCCCCTGAACCCTAAAACCGGGCAACCTTACAAAAAGCAAATTGTGCCACGTGGCGATTATACCCGGGTTTTGGCGCAGTATTGGGCCGACGGCCCCAACTCTGAAACACCGCCGGGACACTGGTTCTCTATTTTTAATTACGTGAGCGATCAACTTAGTTTAGTCAAACGGTTCAACGGAAAAGGTGAGGTTCTAAATAATCTGGAATGGGATGTAAAATCTTATTTCACGCTCGGTGGTGCTCTCCACGATGCGGCTATCTCTGCCTGGGGTATCAAAGGCTGGTACGATGGTACCCGACCGGTAGCAGCCATTCGCTACATGGCCGGTAAAGGGCAGAGCAGTGACCCCTCACTCCCTTCTTACCATCCCGCAGGCATCGTCCTGATTCCTGGCAAAATCGAACTGATTAAGGCCGGCGATCCTTTGGCCGGAAATCAGGGGCAGTATATTGGTAAAATAAAATTGTATTCCTGGCGTGGAAATAAGGTAATCACCAACCCTGCTACTCAAATCGCTGGCGTAGGATGGATATTAGCGGAGAACTGGGAGCCATACCAGCGAAGCACTTTTGTAACCCCTCCCTTTCCCGGTTATATTTCGGGGCACTCCACCTATTCAAGGGCGGCGGCAGAAGCCATTACGCTCATTACCGGCGATGAATATTTTCCCGGTGGTTTGGGCGAATTTACGATTAAAGCCAACACTGGTTTTCTGGGATTAGAAGATGGCCCGGTGGAAGATGTTAATCTTCAATGGGCCACGTATACGGATGCTGCTGATCAAACGAGCCTTTCCCGTATCTGGGGGGGCATCCACCCGCCATTTGATGATATTCCGGGCAGAAAAATTGGCGCAATAGTAGGTAAAGGTGCTTATGCTTTGGCCAAAACTTACTTTTACCGCGATGAAGATATTGACGGGTATTACAGCAATGAAGACTGTGATGACCATAATCCGGCCATTAACCCGGGAATGTCGGAGTTCTGTGATGGCCTTGATAATAACTGCAATTTACAAATAGACGAAGGGTTGCCCCAAACTACTTTTTACCGCGACGCTGACGGCGACGGCTTTGGTAGCCCCGACAGCGTGCGCGTAATATGCAGTCTTTCTGCCCCGATCGGGTATGTCCGTGCCGGTACGGATTGCAATGACCTCAGGGCTGATATTCGCCCTGGTGCGCCGGAGTTGTGTGATGGCCTTGATAATAACTGCAATGGCACTACGGATGAGGGCGTAGTATTTACTACTTATTTTGAAGATAAAGACCAGGACGGATTTGGAAACCCTGCTGTTTCTGTTACAAATTGCTTTAGCAGCCTTCCGATCGGTTTTATTGGCAACAACCGGGATTGTGACGATGCAAATGCGGCCATCAATCCCTTGCAGCGCGAAGTATGTGATGGTGTGGATAACAACTGCAATGGCATGGCAGATGAAGGGCTTCCGCAATTTACTTTTTACCGGGATGCCGATGGCGATGGATTTGGTACGCTGACCATTGCGATTACGAACTGTCAGGTAAACGCTCCAGCGGGGTATTCTGTTATTAGTACCGACTGCAATGATCTGGATGCCTCCATTTACCCTGGTGCGCCGGAAATCTGTGATAACATAGATAACAACTGCAATGGCGTGGCAGATGAAGGGCTTCCGCAATTTACTTTTTACCGGGATGGCGATGGCGATGGATTTGGTACGCTGACCATTACGATTACGAACTGTCGGGCAAACGCTCCAACGGGGTATTCTGTTATTAGCACCGACTGCAATGATCTGAATGCCTCCATTTACCCTGGTGCGCCGGAAATCTGTGACAACATAGATAACAACTGCAATGGCACCAACAATGAAGGATTACCCATCCTGTCGGTTGGTTTTTCGGATCGAGACGGCGATGGTTTTGGTAATATTGCCGTACCCTTTAGTACTTGTGCCGCTACCTTACCCGCCGGCTATGTAGTGAATGGAACAGACTGTAACGACCAAAATGCGGCTATTTTCCCCGGCCAGACGGAAGTCTGGGATCAGGTAGACAATGACTGTGATGGCAGTATTGATGAAGGAACAGTCGGCAGCTTCGAGCCGGAACAAAACATCCGAATTTATCCTAATCCGGTACACGATATTTTAGTCATTGAGTTGCCTTGGCAAACCCCGGTAGAGATCCGACTGTTGGATATTTCCGGCAAGGTAGTAGTAGAAAAATCGGTGGTATCCGATCTGAGTAACCGCACACAACTCAACTGCGCGGCATTACCCGCCGGGATTTATTTGTTGCAAATTGTGGAAGCAAACCACATAAGTACCTGGAAAGTAGTGCGGGAATGATAGCAATTTAACCGATACCCCTGTTCATGATTTTTATTTCATAATTTCAAAAAATGTCTTAAAAAGAATAAACAAAATGACAAAAAAACACTTACTGCTTTTCGCGCTTTTCTTTACCTTTTTTACCGTTTCGGGGCAGACAAAGAGCGACACGACCAAAATAATTGAACTTTCATCCATAACAGTTAAAAGTTTATCGCCCCGTAATTCAGTTACTCGACTGGAACCGATTGTCGGAACGTACATTTTTGCCGGCAAGAAAAACGAGGTAATCTCATTGACCGATTTGGATGCTAACTTGACAGACAAAACCGGGCGACAAATTTTTGCCAAAGTTCCAGGGGTTTTTGTTTACGATATGGATGGTTCGGGCAATCAAATAAATATTTCAACGAGAGGACTCGACCCGCACCGAGGTTGGGAATTTAACATTCGCAAAGATGGTATACTGACAAATTCAGATATGTATGCCTATCCTGCCAGTCATTACAGTATGCCACTGGAAAGTATTGAACGCATAGAACTGGTAAGAGGCACTGGCTCCTTGCAATATGGCGCTCAATTTGGTGGTATGCTCAATTATATTTCTAAAGCGGGCAACACCATCAAACCAATCAGTTTTGAAAGTTTTAATACCGTTGGTTCATTCAATTTATTAAGCACTTACAACGCCATAGGTGGGAAAGTAGGTAAACTAAAATATTATGCTTACATGGCTAAAAGATCGAGGGATGGTTATCGGAAAAATGAACACACCGATTATAATGCAGCAGACCTAATGCTATTGTATGAAGCCAATAAAAACGTATCGCTTCGCTTAGAATGGGCAAGGTCTAAGTACGTGTATCGAATTCCCGGGCCTTTGACGGATGCCATGTTTAAGGCTGATCCCACCCAGGCAACGCGGTCAAGAAACTACTACACGCCAACAATTAATGTACCTTCCTTTACTTTCAAATGGAATATTTCAGACCAAACAAAACTGCAATTTACGGCTTCGGCAGTCATTGGAGTAAGAAACATCGTACTGTTTGACCGACCGGCAACCACTAAAGATACTATAAATACTGTAACCGGGCAATACAACAATAGACAGGTGGACATTGATAATTTCAACAGTTTCACCAACGAATTACGCCTGTTGCAACAATACAGATTAGGAAAACAAGAGAGTACGCTTGCTTTTGGCATACAGTCCATGAATAACAACCTGCACAGACGGCAACAAGGAAAAGGAACAACGGGCAGTGATTTTGACTTGACATTAGTTCATCCAATCTGGGGCAGGGATTTACATTTTAAAACTGAAAATATTGCAATTTTTGCCGAGAATAATTTTAAATTGCTAAAAAATCTTTCCGCCAATGTAGGAGCGAGGTTTGAAAGTGGAACAAGTAAAATGACGGGGCAAATAATTTATTATCCAACAGATAAAATTCCGGTCAACATCAATCATCAATTTACCTTATTGGGTGCAAGTGTGAGCTACAAGCCAAAAGCGTTTATGGACTTTTATGCCGGCTGGTCGCAGGCGTACAGACCTATGATTTTTAAAGACCTGATACCGACAGAAATTTATGAAAAAGTAGACCCCAATATTAAAGATGCAAAGGGGTATAATATGGAGTTTGGGTGCAGGGGAAATTGGCGGTTTCTAAAATGGGATATTACCGGTTTTGTACTCCGGTACAACAATCGTTTTGGCACATTAGCCCAAACCGATGCAAACGGTAATTTCTACACTTACAGAACCAACATTGGTAATTCCGTAACTAAAGGTTTTGAAGTTTTTTTGGAGGGGAATTGGCCCATAGATAACGGGATAGAACTTTCCGTTTTTACCGCAACGGGGTTTACGGATGGGCGATACACCACAGGAAATGTCAAATCTGGAACGGCAAATATTAACCTTGAAGACAAAAAAATTGAAAGCGTACCCAGTGTCATCTCCCGAAACGGAATTACCTTCCGTTACCGAAAAATTAGTTTGTCAACACTCTATAGTTACACGGCGAAAACTTTTGCCGACGCTTTGAACACCGTTACGCCACCTTCAAATGGTGCAGTAGGTTTAGTTCCTGCTTATGGCATTTTTGACCTCAACACGACCATAAAAATTTCGGGCAAGTTGGAGATTAAAGGCAGTTTGAACAACTCAACTGACCAACAATATTTTTCAAAGCGACCATTATTTTATCCCGGACCCGGCATTTGGCCATCAGACGGACGCAATGGCACTATTTCCTGCATAGTGCGAATTTGATACCGAGACAGGGTCTGTAACCCCCCTTTGCGCCGATGGCAGGTCTGTCGCCTTATCCCCAAAACGGTACACTTGCGCCGGATACTTTGACCATCGCCCAGAACATCCATTCGTTTATTATCGTGTTCTTCCCGTCATCTTACTTCCCATCTCCCGAATCATATCGGTAAAAGAATCATAGTCTTTACGGAAATTCAGGCCAAATCCGTAGCGGGCGCGCCGCTGACCGCTGCCGCCAAAATCCGGCTCCGTGCGTTGATAAATTTTCAATCGCCATTGTTTATTTTCCGTCAGTTGTATTTCAGCAGTCACATCTTCGCCGAGAAAGCCGTCGGAAGTAGTAGTACCTGGCTGGCTGCCGAGGCCAAACTGTGAGCCAAACCGAATAGTAATGCGATCGTTGACAAAGCCACTGGTCAGGCGCACCTGAAGTTCCTGACCAAGCCCCGTGCCGGCCTGCCCGGTTCCGCCTACATTCAGCGCATTCTGGTATCGGTTGTAGCCCACCTGAAAATCAATGCTGGACACCGCACTGCCAAACCATTCGGAAGCCAACCCGCTGAGATAATTGGAAAATTGGTTCGTCAACATTTGTGTCACGGTATTGATGGCGGTATTGAGGTAATCAGAGCTTTGTATAAAACCGCCGTTATTGGAAGGCAGGAAAGACCCTACCACGATCAGGCCAAATACCTGGCGATTTAATTCATTTGGATCTTGTCGCAAAAAACGCATTTTGCTCTCTATCAAAGAATTAATATTTGGATTGACATCCGGGAACGACAAATCGAAACTAATTTTTGGCTTCATCAGGTCTTCTTTCAGGCGCATAGTGACGATCACTCGATTGCCTTTGCGGGCCTCCTGCGTCAATCCGGTCTGCGCGCCTTCCAGCAGCTGCAATTCCTCCCCCAGCAGGTTGTAAAGAGAAGTGTTGGTCTCATAAGTAGCATTCAGGTTGATTTGTGCGCCGTAGGGATCGCCAAACCAGGAAATGGTGCCGCCGGGGGCTACGGTAAATGGTTTATTGACAAAATTGTAGAGGGTAAATAAGTATTGGCCACTTCTAATCTGATAATTACCATACATTTTAAATTCTCCCTCCCGGTTGATGGACATCCTGATGCCTCCGGTGCCAATTCCTTTAATGATATCGCCGGCCTGTTCATCAAAAATGAGCTGCACTTCGGCATCTTCGGTCATGGTCACATTGAGGTCAAAGTTCAAACCTTTGAGGTCTTCCGGGCGTAACCCTTTCACTTTGGGTTTATTGTCCGGCAAGGGTCCTTTATTGATAAATTTTATAAATCGCACCTCTTGGGCATCGGCTACCGTGGTAAGGGGTATGTACAGTACCGTATTGGGTCCCGTGCGGGCATCAATATCAATATCAGTTCTGGAAAAAGTACCCCTAAACCGGGCTTCAAATTGGCCATAAGCTTGCCCGTAGTAGAGGCCATTGTCTGCTTTTGTGGTTTTAAGTACCTGAAAACGGTTGTTGAGCGAGACCACATCGCAATCTATTCGCCAATCGCGCAGCCGATTGTGCCATAGCCCCCGGCGTACCACTGCTTTATTGCCGGAGGCATCCATGATGGTATCTTTGTCGGCCCAAATTTGGCGGTCGGAAAACCGAACCCGCTGTTCTTTTATTTGGAAGGTACTTTTCAGGTAATCCATTTGTAAAGCACCCGTGATGATATCAAAATTACCATCCCAAACCGGCTGTTTTATAGGGCCTGAAAAATCCAAATTGGCATTAAATAGTCCTTTTGTTTGGGAAATACCCGGTACAAACAGTTCTATAACATCTAAAGGGAATTGGTTGGCACTGACAGAAGCTTTGAATTCTTTTGGGCGAATAGCGCCAAGTTTATCGTCTGTATAAGTAGAATCGCCGGAAGGCAGGAGGGCGCCTTCTGCTTTTAGATATTGGGTGCCGGCTTTCAGGAACAATTGCGTTTGGATGGGAAGTGTAGCATTAGGAATAGCCACAAAGCCAAACAAAGCGCCATAAGGTTTTTCCACTTTGGTATTTTTGTTTTTGATAAATACCGTATCCGTATTGATATAAGCCTGAATGCCTTCCTGCTTGAACACATCGGATATTTCCACGCCTACGTCAAAAGCCTTACCCCGAATTTCCAAAGGCAGGGACGCGAAGAAAACATTGGCAAAACTGAGGTCGAAGTTGGTCAGTGATAAAGATATTCCACGGCCCTTGTTGAAATTATCTACCACAATCCGCTGGTTGTAATTGTTGTAGAGGTAAAAATTATTGGCCTCTACGAAACCTTTGCCAAACCGGATATAGTTGTTCTCCTCAATACCCCAACCCTGGTTGAACAGGGAGATATTGGAACTGGTAAAACGCAATTCCCACAACGAATCCACGAGTGATAATGCACCATTTAGGTTGAGGCTTTGAATAATTTGAGCCTCGTCTTTTGTTTCCAACCTAAAAGTGAGGGATTCATCCGTCAACAACCCTCCTATCGTGATCGGAGCAAGGGTGTTTTTGGCAGAAAGCCGAGTAGAAGGAAGTCGGATATTGTACGTTGCACTGTCTCGCAGGCTATACCAATTGAGGCTCGCATCTTTAAAGACGGTTTTGTTGTATTTCAATTCAGGGGCTTCCAATAACATTTGCACCAACCCGATATCGCCCTCTACGTGTACTTTTACGTAAAGATTGCGGAGGGTATCCAATTCCGAAGCAAATAACTTGGTCCATTGCCGGGTATCCCGAATGGTCAGCCGCAGGTCGTAGCGATCCGTCAAGGCTAATGAATCGGGTTTGGGCAAGCCCAATTTGGCAGCAAAACGGGGATAATACTTACTGAAAATACCTATTAGCCTGCGAGGTGTTTTATTTAGGTCGTAGATGCCTTCTAAGCTGCCATCAGCAATGTCAGAATCGAAATACAAAAAACGACTGCCATCCGGTCGAAAATTGGACGTAATGATCATGGAATCCAACTGGTGTACGATTTCCCGATCCTGTAATATTTTGAAATTCCGCAATTTTATGTTGCCGGTCAGGGCATTTAAATTGCGGGCGCTAAATTTTATTTGCTCTACTTTTCCGGAAAGTACCCAGTCTTCTTTCACTAAATTGAGTACGCCAAGATCAAGCCGGTTAATATTTGCTTTAAAGTCCAATACCGGGAAGGTATCCTGCAAGTTAATCAAACCATCAAAAGTGAAATCTACATTTGGGTCATCCGCTTTGATTTTTCCGTCAAATATTTTGCGGTCAAACAGCCCGTTCATCTCAATTTTTCGATAGGTATAACCTTTGTATTGAAGCGTATCAATGGTGCCGGTAATTTTAGCGTTGATGCTGGAAAGTGTCAACCCCGTAGATTGATCATCAATTTTTACTTTAAATGTCGTTTTACCAAATTTTCGGTCGCCCGTCCAGGCTGCAAGATCAAACCTGCGCATATCCAATTCTCCTCCATAAGTCGCTTTCTCTTTCCCGTGGGTCAAATCCATAGACATATTGATCTTGCCCTCGCCAATATCCGTGCGCAATTCGCCTTCTAAAATGTGATTATAGCCAAATATTACCTGATAGATACCGACAAAATTGATGTTGCCAATGCGCTCGAAATTTTTGGGTGCGCTAAATCCGGGAATAATTTTTTGTATTGTCTGGAAATCAGATTGTAGCCGCCTGAAATTGAATTCCAGTCCCAATTCATCTTTATCGCCAGCCAACGCTTCACTGTTAAAATCGCCTTCCAAAATAGCATTTGAGCCAATACTCAAGGCAATATCTTTTCCTTTTAGCCGATTGACAGGGCCGCTAAATCGCCCGGAGATATCAGCAATGGTTTCGCGATTGGTAGCAAAAAACTTATTGCGGTGCAGGGGGCCACTAAAGTAAGCAATGTCGCCGAGTCGCAATTTGGAGCCTTTGGCAAATCGCAAATCCATTTTGACCCCGTCTACAAAGTCCTTATAACTCCTATATCCTTTGTATTGAAAAATCAACGTATCACCCAGTAAGGTATTGGGTGTTTTGAGTTGCATACCGTACAGCGCCGTTATGGTATCGTTGACGACGACCGATTTAGCCGACCCGTGTTCCAATATAAATCCACAACGATCTTTAGCCGCCAATCGTTTCAACTGTCCGGTAAAAGACAGGTTATCGTCAAAAGATATACTATCTGCCTGAAAGTCAATATTTTGTACATTCAGGTGGTCATAGTCCATGATCTCCGGCTGGCTGGGGTCGTCGGGTATTGCGCGGGTTTTATTAAAAACAAACTGTCCGCCGGATAATATAAACCTGCCAATGCGGAACATCATGGGCTGTTTTTTGGGCGTATCTTTTAGCAGCACGGGTACTGCTTTTGAAGTGTCCTGTCGGGTAGGCGCGATATTTGTCAGGGGTTTTCCGGGAAATTCTTCGATCAAAAACGAAAGCCCGTCTAAGGAAATACTGCGGATATCAACGCTTTTGGCCACATCATCATAGTCGTCTAATTTAACGGAAGCAGCAGGCAACACTACCCGCATTTTACGCCCGGAAACGAGGTCCTTCTGTTCCAAAGTCAGGTCATTCAGGTATAGATTTTGGATTTTTAGGTTAAAAGGCTTTTTCGGGCCGTCATTTTTTTTGCTTTTGGGCAGGAAATTAAGGAGAAATTTTAGGTTGTCATAACGCTCTCCTTCTGCCCTGCGCAGGTATATTTTTGTGTTACTCAGGCTGATTTCAGTAAAATTTAGTACGCCTCCAAAAACAGAAAAAATATTGTTTTCTAACCTGGTACTCAAACGACCTGCATATAATAAAGTATCTCCTTTTAGGTCTTCCACATAAAAACCTTCTAATACCAAGTGATCGAAAAAGGAAAAATTCAGACCCTGCACTTCCACCCTTGTTTGGAGCTCGGTGGATAAATAAGCGGTGGCCTGATGGGCCAACCAACGCTGTACAAAGGGTAATTGCAAGAAAAAGTACAGCAATACCAAAAAGATGACTACTCCAAACAAAGTGTTTTCTACTTTGCGAAGCAAACGGCGCCACCAGGGTGGGCGAATTGGAGCAGGTGTTTCCATTTTTGTCGCAAAATTAAGAAAAAAATGTATCTATCTAATAAACCTTATCATTTAAACGACCAGAAAGTCCGATTTGTGACAAAATAGCGGAGGATTAAGAAAAATTTAAGATAGACTTCAGACACAAGACTTCAGACTTCAGACACAAGACTTCAGACTTCAGACACAAGACTTCAGACACAAGACTTCAGACACAAGACTTCAGACACAAGACTTCAGACACAAGACACAAGACTTCAGACACAAGACTTCAGACACCAGACACAAGACTTCAGACACCAGACTTCAGACACAAGCACTGTACGTCGGGTCGTCCACGCCCGATAATATCGCGGAACACATCACAGAAGCCCCGTAGAGAGTTTTTTGAAACACAAAAGAAACAAAAGAACACAAAAGCCCGTAGAGCGTAACGTACGTCGGGTCGTCCACGCCCGACGATGCCGTGGAACACATCACAAGACTTCAGACACAAGACACAAGACACAAGACACAAGACACAAGACACAAGACACAAGACACAAGACACAAGACACAAGACACAAGACACAAGACACAA
>Ga0209181_10000400_pt1 | contig 81005 bp, 58 predicted proteins | sample MAT05_FD_187208 | JGI IMG/M metagenome (GOLD analysis project Ga0209181, IMG submission 187208) | Freshwater microbial communities from Lake Fryxell liftoff mats and glacier meltwater in Antarctica - MAT-05 (SPAdes) (version 2) | ecosystem: Environmental > Aquatic > Freshwater > Ice > Liftoff...
GGCGAGAATGGCACTAAGATAGGGCCGATTTCCAGAGTAGAAGCCCGGCGCGCCCATCCCAAAAGCCGCTTAACTTAGTGCCATTCGGGTCAGGCGACATATCTTGACAAAACGCCCTGAAGAAGTCGCAAAAATACCCGGACTGATGGGGGAGGAGACGGCAGGCAAAGTAGGCGGGGTTTTCCAACCCCGCGTGGGCGAGCGCAGCGAGGCGGAGGGCGTTCTCGGGGAGGGAGTGCGCCTTCATCGAGCTGAATTTCCGTCTGGTATGTCCTGCGGGGCATCCCGCCGTAACCGACGGCTGGACTTCAGCCGAGCGCGTCGAGCGCGGCGTGGTCGATGGTGGTGAGCCGCTGGCGGCGGGAGCCGAGCTGCGGGATGCACTCGATCAGCGCCTTGGTGTAGGCGTGCTGGGGATTGCTGAGCACTTCTTTGGTCGGGCCGTATTCCACGATCCGGCCACGGAACATCACGGCGACGCGGTCGGCGATGTGGGAGATGATGCCGAAATTGTGGGTGATCAGGATGATCGCCATGTGCAGGCGCTGCTTCAGCTCGGCGAGCTGTTCCATGATCTGCGCCTGGATGGTGACGTCGAGCGCGGTGGTCGGCTCATCGGCCACGAGGAGCTGCGGCTGGCAGCTCAGGGCCATGGCGATCATCACGCGCTGCTGCATGCCGCCGCTGAGCTGGTGCGGGTAATCGTGGAGCCGTTTCCGGGGGTCTGTGATGCCGACGAGGTCGAGGTATTTCACCACTTCCGCGTCGAGATCTCTGACCTCGGGGCGGTGGAGTTGGATCGCTTCGGCGATCTGGTTGCGGATGGTGAAGACGGGATTGAGCGAGGTGCTCGGCTCTTGAAAAATGTAGGCGATTTCGTTGCCGCGGATGCTGCGCAGCTCGGCGGGTTTCAGCTTCAGGACGTCGCGGCCGTTGAGCAGGATTTCGCCGCGGCGATAAATCGCGGGTGGCTCGGGGAGCAGGCGGGTGAGGGCGAGGCCGGTGACGCTTTTGCCGCTGCCGCTCTCGCCGACGATGGCGAGCGTCTCGCCTTTGGCGAGGGTGAAGGAGATGCCTTTGACGGCCTCCACGTTCCCGCCCTCGGTGGCGAAGTCGATGGCGAGGTCCTTGATCTCGAGGAGCGGGGCGTCAGGCATGGCGGACAGCCGTTAGCGGTCGCACTCGCCCATCACGAAGTCGAGCGAACCGAGGATGCTCACCACGTCGCTCATCATGTAGCCGGGCAGGTTCTTCGAGAGGATGGAGAGATTCACAAAGGAGGGGCTGCGGATCTTCAGGCGATATGGGGTGCCGCCGCCCTTGGAGTAGATGTAGAAGCCGAGTTCGCCTTTCGGGTTTTCGTGGCCGAAATAGATTTCGCCGGCTGGGGCTTTGAGCCCTTCGGTGTGGAGGATGAAGTGGTGAATGAGTTCCTCCATCTTCGTCATCGTCGAAGTCTTGGACGGCGGCATGTTCTTCGGGTCGTCCACATTGATCGGCCCGCCGGGCAGGGTGGCGATGACCTGATGGAGGATGCGCATGGACTGGCGAATCTCCTCCATGCGGACCATGTAGCGATCGTAGCTGTCGCCCACGGAACCGATCGGCACGTCAAAATCGTACTGCTCGTAGCCGAGGTAAGGGTGCTTCTTGCGCAGGTCGTGATCGACGCCGGAGCCGCGCAGGTTGGGGCCGGTGAGGCCGTAGGCAATGGCGTCTTCCTTGGTGATTGTTCCCACGTCCTTGGTGCGATCCACGAAGATGCGATTCTTGGCCAGCAGGCGATCGACTTCATCGACGGCGTTGGGTAGCTCGGAGAGGAACTTTTTCAGCAGATCGATGAAGCCATCCGGCAGGTCGCGAGTCATGCCGCCGATGCGCGTGTAGCTGGTGGTAAAACGGGCGCCGGTGAGGAGTTCGACGAGATTGTAGACCTTTTCGCGCTCGGTGAAGGTGTGGAGGAAGACGGTCATGGCGCCGCAATCCATGGCGAACGCACCGGTGCCGAGGAGGTGGGCGCTGATGCGGCCGAGCTCGCAGCAGATGACCCGGATGGCCTGACCGCGCGGCGGGAGCGTCCAGCCCATGAGCTTCTCGACGGCAAGGGCGTAGGCGACGTTGTTGGCGATTGGCGCGAGGTAATCCAGCCGGTCCGTGTAGGGCACGAACTGGTTGTAGGTCATGTTTTCCGCGATCTTTTCGTCGCCGCGGTGGAGGTAGCCGATGTCGGGCGTCGCCTTGGTGATGATCTCGCCATCCATCTCGAGCACGATCCGCAGCACGCCGTGGGTGGCGGGGTGGGAGGGGCCCATGTTGATGATGAGCTTCTCGCCGAGCAGGTCCTGGGTTTGGCCGGCGAGTTCCGCGGCGGACTGGCTTTTGGCGAAGGTGTCGGGAACTTCGAATTCGACGGTGGTTTGGGCCATGGCGGAAGGCGTCAAAGACGCGCCAAGCAGTAAGCGGCGGGCCGGAAACCGTCGCAAGGGGATTTTGTGAAAAGTTTCACAAGCGCGGGATCAGAATCCGCTGATCGGCTCGGAGTAATGCCGTTTCAGCCGGCGAAAGAGCGCGAACGCGCCGACGGCCAGGAGCAGGATGGTGAGAATGGAGATGGCGCCCGGTTTCGGGATCGAAGCCCGCGGCGGCGTGGTGAAATCGAGGCGGAAAAGCTGGCTGCGGTGCTGCCCTTCGGGCGTGAGCGCGACGACGCGGATGGTCTGCGATTGGTTCGGCGAAAGCGACGCCATGGTTGCCACCCAGAGCGGCGGGCGGCGGCTGATCGTGGTCTTCGGAATCTCCACCCAGGTGTTGCGGATGTTTCCCGTTTTGTCGCGGGTCAGCATGAGGCGCTGGAGCCGATAATCCGCCGCACCATCCATGTCGAGCGGCCACTCGATGTCGGCGGAGGTCGGGGTGACGTTGGTAACGCGGATGGATTTTGCCAATTCCAAGTCCGGCATCCAGGGCTCGGGCGCCGCGGGCTCGGGCGTGGCTTTCGGTTTGTCCCGTTCCTCGGCGCGCGCGGTGCGGCCGGGGGCGGCCGTCCCGCTGACGAGTTCGGCGTCGACCTCGAGTTCGGCATTGGTCGGCCCGGCCTTGAATTTCAGCCAGGTGCGATAGCGCTGCGCTTCGCCGGGCTGGACGTTCAGGGGAATGCGTTTTCGTTCCCCCGGCTGCACGTCGAAGGTGGGGTCCGGCAGGTAAAACGGTGCGCCGACCTCGGCGGTCACCTGCGCGACGGTGCCGCCCACGTTCTCGATCTCGACCGCCGACTGAATGCCGCGCATCGAGTCCACGCGCCCGAGGCCGACGCTCGGCTGGGGCAGGCGCAGGATCGGCCCCACCGTCAGGCCACGCACGGGCACGGCCATGGTGAACGTGCCGGATTCCACGCGGACCTCGACGTCCTCCAGCGCGGCGACATCGGCGGCGCGCGTGCTCACCGCGACCGCGGCGCGACCGTGCGCGGGCACGATGACCTCCGCTGCCACCTGCAGGCGCGGGCCGCCGCGGAGTTTGAAGGCGCGCTCGTCGCCGGTGCGGTTCACGATCTCGAAGGCGCCCGTGCGCACCGCGGAATCCGGGCCGTGGCGCAGCTCGATGCGCGTCGGCTCGGCGGAAACCGGGGATTGCGCGCTGGCGGTGACGCTGGTGATGAACTCGCGATGCGAGGTGTAGCGGATCTCGCGGCGGAAGATGCCGCCCTCCGACGGCGCGAAGACGATCTTGAAATACGTGTAGTCGCCGGCTTCGAGCTGATACTTCGCCCGCCCCTCGATGCGCAGCGGCGGGTCGACTTCCACGGTCCCCTCGATGAGACCGCCGCCGCGGTTGGCCACCTCGATTTCCCGCACGGCGGTTTCGCCGGCGAGCAATTCGCCGAAGTCGATCGACGCCGGCACGGTGAGCTGCGCGGGGACATCGACGATGGCGATGACGACCTCGACGGGCGCGGACACGCCGGCGTGATTTTGCACCGAGTAGCTGAAGCGATCGGCGGTGATGGCGAGGTCGGCGGGCGGTTCGTAGGTGACGGTGGAGACCTCCCGCGCGGTGGGGCGCGGCTCCGAGAGGCGGCCGTGCAAGGGGGGCCGTTTGATCAGGTAGCGCAGGGTTTGATTTTGCACGCCGTAGATCCTCAGCGGAATGTCGAGGCGCCCGCCGCGCGCCACGGAAACCGAGGCGGGCATGGCCGGCGGCGGCGGGTCGAGGACGGGCCGCGTATCGCGCTTCTCCTCGCCAAGCGCCGTCGTCAGCGCGCCCGCCGCGAGCGCTCCGGCGAGCAGGAAACGAAAGATGGTCTGAGCGCTGCGATTCACGTCCGGAGAAAGTGCGCACGCGCCCGCAGGCTGTCCACCCTCGATCCCGAGCCGGGTTCCCGCCGGGTGTGGCACATTGTGGTTGCCGCCGCGCAGGGGCTCCTTTATTTAACGGCCACTTTTTCGCATGAGATTCGCCGGCATTTTCCAGACGCTCCTCGCCACGCTCGCCGTGGTCCTCATCGCCGGAGGTTCCACTGCATCGGCCCAGTTTTTCGGCCCGCGAAAACCGAAAACCTCGGTGACGAAACTGATCAACCGGCAGCCGCCGGCCAAGGTGAACAGCAGCCTCGCGAGCGTGATCACCCCGTCGAACTCGCGCGTGATCATCTCGCTCTCGAAACAGCGCGCCTTCCTCATGGTGGGCGACAATGTCTACATCGACACGCCCGTCTCCACCGGCAAACGCGCCGGGGCGACGCCACTGGGCACCTTCCGCATTACGGAAAAAGATATCGACCACCGGTCGAGCATCTACGGAGATTTCGTGGACGGCAAAGGCCGGACGGTGCGCAGCGGCGTGAGCACGAAAGTGGACTCCGCGCCGAGCGGCACCCGCTATCTGGGCGCGCCGATGAAGTATTTCTGCCGGCTGACGAACAGCGGCGTGGGCATGCACGTCGGAATTCTGCCGGGGTATCCCGCGTCGCATGGCTGCATCCGGCTCCCCGCCGACATCGCGCCGCTGATCTACGAGAAGGTGAAGCTCGGAACGCCGGTCACGATCGAAGGCTGAGCGTCAGCGTTCCAGAGTCAGGCCGAGCAGGCGGCGGCGGAGGAGATCGAGCGCGGTCTGGGCGGTGAGAAATTTGAACGTCTCGCGATCGATCGGATAACGGAAACGCTGGACGCAGGTTTCGGCCTCGCGAGAGGCGAGCGCGATGAACACGGTGCCGACGGGCTTCGCCTCCGAACCGCCGCCTGGCCCCGCGATGCCCGTGGTAGCGAGCGCGTGATCCGCGTCGATCGCCCGCCGCGCACCCTCCGCCATCGCGCGCGCGACTTCCGCGCTGACCGCGCCATGATCCGCGATCAGCGCCGGATCGACTCCGATCGCGCGGGATTTTGCCTCGTTCGCATAAGTCACGTAGCCGGCCAAAAACGGGGCGGAAGCGCCGGGCACATTGGTGATGCGATTCGCGAGATAACCGCCGGTGCAGGACTCGGCCAGGGCGAGCGTCTGCTGCTGCGCGGTGAGGAGCTCCACCACCACCTGTTCGAGCGGCCGCTCGTCTTGCGAGACGATGTGCGCGCCGAGCTGCGCGGTCACGATGGCGCGCGCTTGTTCGACCAGCGCCGCAGGGCCGATCGTGCGCAAATCGACTTCGCCGGGTCGCGCGCAATAACCGATCTCCAGCCCGAGCGCGAGGAGTTGCGCGCCCACGGCGTCTTCCACCGCGGATTCGCCGAGGCCGGCGATGCGATAGGTGCGCATCTCGGCGCGCGCGCCGGGCGGCAGCAGGCTGGCGAGAATGGGCAGGACGGAGTCGGTGAACATCGGCCGCAGCTCGCGCGGCGGGCCGGGCAGGAGAAAAAGGTGCGGCGTTCCTTTGGCCGCATCGGCCGGGAGGTAGAGACCCGGCGCGGTGCCGTGATCGTTGCGCAGCACGGTCGCCTCGCGCGGGCGTTGCGCCTGGAGCCGGATGCGTCCGCTCATCTTCAAGCTGCGCCGCGCAAACCGCTCGGTGATCGCGGTCATGATCGCTTCGTCGTGGACCAGTTCGAGGCCGAGCAAGTCGGCGGTGATGTCGCGCGTGAGATCGTCGGTTGTCGGCCCGAGCCCGCCGGTGACGAAAACGATCTCGGCGCGCGCGAAGGATTCCACCAGCGCCTCGCGGATCGCGTCGCCATCCGGCACCGTGACCTGGCGGGCGATGCGCAGCCCGAGCGGGAAGATGGCTTCGGCAAAGAGGCGCAGGTGCGTGTTGATCACGTTGCCGAGGAGCAGCTCCGTGCCGGTGTTGATGACTTCGACTCTCATCGGTCAGCCGCGGGAAGGTTCGACGGCCCCGAGTTCGCCGGGCTCGCACGAGACCGTGAGTTCGATCGGGCGGCAGCACACGTTGCAATCTTCGATAGTGCTGTGATCGCCCTGCGAGGTGTCGATGGTGGTGGGGTAGACTTCGCCGCACCAGGGGCACTGGATGTCGGTTTCGATGATGTAAGACATACGGAAAATCCGAATTGCGAAATCCGAAATCCGAAACAAATTTGAATCGGGAGAAGGGGAGAAACGGAGAGAAAATGCCGCGCTCAGCCGTTTCGGATTTCGCGCTTCGGATTTCGGATTTCCTAAAGTGTCAGCTTTAGGCGCGGTGCGTCGCCCCAGAGATCTTCGAGGCTGTAGTAGCCACGTTTGTTTTCGTGGAAAATGTGGACGATCACGTCGGAGTAATCCGCCACGATCCACTGGCTGAGCGGGAAGCCATCGATCGCCATCGGGTCGACGCCATGCTCCGTTTTCAGCCGGTCGCGGAGCTCACCGGCGATGGCCTTCAACTGCGGTTCCGAGGTTCCGGAGCAGAGGATGAAAAAATCCGTGAAACTGGAGATGCCGCGCAGGTCGATGGCGACGACGTCGAGGGCTTTTTTGTCGGCGACGATCGAGGCGCAGAGACGGGCGAGGGATTCAGATTTGATGGGTGGGCTCCTGGTAAAGTTGATGCCGGGCGATGAATTCGCGCACGGCTTCGGGAACGAGATAGCGGATGGACTCCCCGCGCGCAACCCGGGTGCGAATTTCCGTGGCGGAGATGTCGATGCGCCGGACGAGGCGCGGGAAGTCGTGGACGGTCGCGCTTTCCCCCCGGCCGAAAACGACGAACTGCGCGAGACGGCGGAGATCGTCGATCCGGCGCCAGGTGGGGAGCGCGGCGAGGTTGTCTTCGCCGATGAAATAAAAAAGCTCGGCGGTGGGCTGGGCGGCGCGGACGTGCTCCACCGTGTCGATGGTGAAGCTGGGGCCGGCGCGGTGAATCTCGGAGTCGTCGAGGGCGAAGCGCGGCTCGCCGGCGATGGCCGCGGCGACCATGTCGCGGCGCAGCGCGGGTTCGACGGGGCGCGTCGCCAGCTTGTGCGGCGAAAGTGCGGCGGGGATGAAGAGGACGCGATCGAGCGCGAGCTGCTCGATGGCATCGCGCGCGAGGATGAGGTGGCCGTGGTGAATCGGGTCGAACGTCCCGCCGTAGAGACCGAGGCGCAGCGCTGGCGGTGGGTGGGTGGGTGGATTCACGCTGGCCGCCTTATCCCGTATCGCGCCGCGGGCATCCAGCATCGAGTGGCGCGCGCGTGAATCGCACAACGCCGGACTTTGCGCGGCGGTCGGCTTCGCATAACGATGCGGGATGGCGCAATCTCCCCTCGGTCAACTGCTCATGACTGGCGTTCCCGGCCCGGTGCTGGATGCCGCAACGGCGGCCGCCTTTCGGCGCGTGCAACCGGGAGCGTTCATCATTTTCGGTCGCAACATCGAGACGCCCGTGCAACTGCGGAAGCTGATCGACGACCTGCGCGACCTCAGCGACATCGAGCCGATCATCACCATCGACCAGGAAGGCGGCCGGGTGTCGCGGCTGAAGCTGGTGGGCAACGAGCCGCCGAATGCGAACCAACTGCGCGACAAGGACGATCCGGTGCTGATCGAACGCCACGGACGGATCACCGGGCGCCTGTTGCGCATCTTCGGCTTTAATCTGGACCTCTGCCCGGTGCTCGACATTTCCTTCGACGACGAAGCGGACAATTCGCTCCGCGGCCGGTGCTACGGGAACGATGTGGGGCAGGTGATCCGCAACGCCGGGGCCTTCAACCGCGGGCTCCGCGCCGAGGGCGTGAGGAGCTGCGGCAAACATTTTCCCGGCTACTCGCGGGCGGGCATCGACGCACATCATGAGTTGCCGACGATCGACCTCTCGCGCGCCGAACTGGAGGCGCACGAACTCGCCGTGTTCCGTCACTTTTCCACCAGCGAACGCGCGGCCGGCAACCAGGTAGACTCGATGATGATCGGCCACGCTTTCTACCCCGCACTCGATGCGAGCGGCGTGCCATCGTCGCTCTCGCGGCGGGTGATCACCGATCTGCTGCGCGGTGAACTGCATTTCCGTGGTTTGGTCATGACCGACGATCTCGACATGGGCGCGATCCTCGAGCCGTACGGAAAAGGCGACAGCGGGCTTGAGAAGGTCATCCACACGGCGATCGGCGCGGGCAACGACCTCGCGATGATTTGCCATCGTGTGGAGATGGTGGAGCGGGCCTTTCATTTTCTCGAAGGCGCGCCGCGCGCGGAACTGGACCGCGCCCTGGCGAGCGTGGCGGCTTTCAAGGAGACGCTGGTGCCGCCGGATGTTTTTTCGGATGAAGGTTTCCGGCGCCGGGATCGGGAAGTGTGGGATCTGCGCGTGGCGACGCTCGGCGCGGAGCAAGCGGCGCAGCGCAGCGCGGAGGATGGGAAGCGCTCACCGGTGGAAACCTACTGAGCGCAGATGAGCGTTGGACGCGGTTCGCGGCGTCGGTTAGACGAAGGCATGAGAGTTCTCCAAACGTCCTGCGCGATCCTGGTGATATCCGGACTGGCCTCGATCGCCCTCGCCGAAGCGCCGCCGGTCAACCTGCTCCAGAATGCGAGTTTCGAAGATCCCAAGATCGAAGGACGCGTCGACAATCGGGATGGCGGTGCGCCGGCTCGCTTGCAGGAGGGCACATCATGGTCCTTTTACCAGACGACCGACCCCACGGGTACGATCTCGGTGGGGCTCACCAACGAGCTCGCGCGAACGGGGAAACAATCGATTTACGTCGATTTCAAAAAAGCCGCAAAGGTGCCGGAGGCGTTCCTCATGACGGAGGTGCTCCCGATCAAAGGAGCTGAGACCTATCGGATTTCGATCTGGGGACGCCTGGATCACAAACGGCCGCTCACGCTCGTTGCTTCGCGACCTCTTCTGCGGGTCGAGGCAGAGTTTTACCAGGCAGACCTCGAGACTCAGACCGGCGACACCGCGTATCGCACCCAGCAAATTCCGGGAAGTCCGAGGCGAATCCTGTTTCAGGCTGAGAAATGGAATGAGTATTTCACCGAGGTGAAGTCGCCGGAGGATGCGGCCTTCATGAAGGTGACCTTTCGCTGGCAAACAACCGGTGAAGGTGGTGAGGCGAATGGCCTGATCTTCTTTGACGACGCGGTGGTGGACGGGCCGGTGGGAACTCCAGCACCAAAAGAGGAGCCGGATGCTCCCGCGCCGACCAAGCCGGTGGCGGTCCCGCCTGAGAAGTAGAGTATCCAGCGGAACTCGTTTTCGGCTTGGCGCCGCCCAGAGGGGAGACGGAGGCGGGGTGGGTTGGAAAACCAGGGCGGTCTCGCTTGCCTCAGGCTGGGTGGGCGGTGTCCCGCCCTACGGTGCGACGCATCGGGCGTGGCGCCATTCCGGTAGGGTTGGAAGATCGTTTCGGCGGGACGCCGAAACCGGCGGGCGGGACGCCCACCCTACCCGTGATGCCTCGCCGCGCCGGTTGGGGCAAACTCTTGGGCGGCTCCAGCTTCCGGCGTGGGAATTCGGGCGCTGCGTGACATCAGGGCAAACAAAAAGGGCCACACTTGCGCGTGGCCCTTTTCGAAGATTTGCCAGCTTAGAAGCTGCGGGTGTTGGTCTCGGGATCGGTCAGGTTGATTCCCCCAACGCCGGTCGTTTGAGCAACCCCGCCGTTTTCGAAGCGAGTCCCAGCAACTGTAGCGGCAAGCCACAAACCTTGTAGGCCTGCCACGTCCAAGCCAGTCTTGCCGTCAAGGCCAGCAAGCCCCTTGAGCTTGCTCGGGTCGTTAAGGTCGGCCAAAGCAGCGTTGATTCCCCCAGGAATAGGAGGAACAATATATCCCTTGAGCGTCAAGACCACGCTGCCGTAAACGTAACTAAGAATCGCCGAAAGGTCGGGCACCGGAGTTCCGGCTTTTGCGGCGGAGGCCGCACTGAGTTTCGCGCTCTTTACAATCGACGAAATCAAACCAAAGGCGAACTTCGACGCTTTCTTTCCGTCAGCGAAATCAGCGAGATTTGCAACCTTCCCGGCGTTCAGCATGTAAGCTGCCAGTTCGCCGAGTTCATCAACCTTGTTCGAGAGGCGATTGCGGTAGTCCACGTTGCTTGGAGTGGCGCTGCCATCGGCCGCCGGGTTCGTGAGCGAACCGAGGGTTGTCGTCGGCTTTGCTGCGATTGCTTTGCCGAGTGCACCGGCAACCTGAATCAGAGCTGAGCTTTTGGTGACTACGCTCGCCAGAGCGACACCGACTTTCTGCACCTGCTCGATATCCACCACGGCACCAACGCCTTTGGCAAAAAGCGCTGCCTTCGATGCGACCAAGGTTTTCGAACCCTCCACAATCGCGCCGGCTTGCGTCGGCTTGGCAGCACTGACCCCGGTGAGGATCTTGACGGCATTCTTGGAATCTGCGGTCGCACCCTGCGACGCAAATGTCACCGGATTGAATGCTGAGACACCCACGAACTGCGCGATCTGCTGCACCGAAGCGAGGAGCTTCCTCGACGAATTGAGAAGGGTTAGTCTTTCCGTATCCCCGGCAACACTGGCGGGAAGACTGGAGGCAAAACCTCCGAGCACCGCACCCACACCTGCTTTGGTCGATGTTACCAATTCAGCAAGAGCGATGGTTGCGGTCTTTACTCCAGCGGTGAATTGTCGAGAGAAGTTCGGAACATTCGTAACGTTCGGAGTCTTGCCAGATCCCGCTGTCTTGATCGCCGCTGCGGCGACCTTCGGATCGGTGATGCCTGCAGCGAGCCCGGCCCCAACATCTTGGGTGGCGTTCCGAAGTGCTTCTCCGAGGAAAACGCCTTTAGGCTTCGTGCCGGCTGCGGTAGTTACCGCTGCCGAGAGTTGGGCGCCAGTTGCGGTCAGGAAGGTCACGCCCGGAGGGAGCGCTAAGCGGACAGCGTCAGCTTCCTTCGTTCCGGCGAACGCTGGGGTGGTGGCGGAGAAAAGGGCAACGGATGCGATCGCGCCGAGCAGGACTGACCGCAGGGAGGGAACGAACCGTGGTGGCTGGGCGTGGGACATAGCAGTTTGCATGGGTGTGGTTGGAAGAAGATCTACTCGCGCCGAATTTTCTCTAAGACATGGACGGCGGCAAGCACTTTATCGGGAAAGTTCATTGGGGGAGAGAGCGATGGGCTCGCTGCTCGGCACGGCGCCGGCAGAGATCTCGGCGGCGCGGCGGAGTTGGGCGTCGGCCTGCTGTGGTTCGCCGGATTCCCGGAGGTGTTTGGCGTAGTAGGAGTGGATGACCATCAGGTTCGGGTCGAGGCGGAGTGCGGTCTGGTAGGCGATTCGAGCGTCGCGATATTCCCCGAGCAGATCGTAGGCCTGGGCGAGGCGAACCCAGAAAGATTCTTCCTGCGGGTAAAGCCGGATGGCGTTGCGATAGCCGGCGATGGCGGCGTGGAGGCGCGGTTCGCGGAGGGTGTGGAGGGGCATCCCCTCCGCGGTGAGTCGGTGGGCCTGCCCGACGTAGGCGTAGACGAAAGGGTTGCGCTGCTCGACCGCCAAGGCGCGGGCGCTGAAGGCGAGGGAGTCGTCGAATTGCCGATTGCGCAGGGCGACGCGGGCTTTTTCCGCCCAATATTCGCCGGGAAGTTTCGGCAGCCCGGAGGCGAGCATCCACAGGCCGAGCGCGGGCAGAGTGAACCGGGCGAGGAAAATGCCGGGATGCGGCGCGGTGTTGGGCGGGCTTTCCGCGACGGGATTTGCGGTCAGGCCGAAGATGAAGGCGAAGATGAGAGCGTGGCCGGGGATGTGGAGATTGAAGTCGGTGATCGAGTGAACGAGGTAGGCCGAGATGGCGGTGAGCGCGCCGACCTGGAAGGCGAGGCGATTGTCGCGGAAGGGGAGCTGGGGATCGGCGGGCGCCTTTTTCATCACCACCGCCAGGGCGCCGAAGCTGTGGCGCAGATGGATGAAGAGGAACGCCACCATGCCGAGGAGGCCGATCAGGCCGTATTCGCAGAGCAGTTCGAGGTAGTCGCTGTGCGCGTGTTCGGGGTCGGCCTGGAGCTGCACGCGGCGAAAGAGCCGGCCGAAATAAAGGTGCGTGCCCGCGCCGGTGCCGAACCACGGCGAAAGCCGCCATTGATCGAGCGCCGCGAGCCAGTTGTACCAGCGCACGTCGGGCCGTCCGATCATCTCCAGCCGCTGCTGGAGCAGCGTGCTCTTCTGCATGAGGAAAATGCCCACGGCGAGCCCGACCGCGAGCACGACCACGGCGATCGCGGTCGTGCGCAGAAACCTTCCCGGATTCACCCGGCTGCGAATCCAAATCGTGAGCACGGCGAGCGCTCCCAGCGAAGCCACGCTGCTGATGTAGCCGCCGCGGCTTCCCGTGATCGCCACCCCCCCGTAGCAGCAGAGCGCCGTGTAGGCCAGGCCGACCCGCGCCCAGACGGGCCATTGCGCCCACACCGCCAGGCTCAGCGCGAAGATGCCCACCACTTCCAGATAGCCGGCGAGCGTGATCGAGCTGATGAACGTGCCGCTCGCCCGCCCGCCGTAGTCGGACCGGATGAACCCGAACGGCATCCAGTTATCCGCCATCCGAAACTGCCGCAGCCCGATGAACAGCTCCACCACGGCGAGCGCCAGCAGCGCCACAATCACCGCCGTGCGCAGCCGCGTCTGCGTGAGATAAAGCGCGGTGAGCAGGTAGACCGTGAGGCAGGCGATCACCATGTAGAAATCCGGCCACGCCAGATACTCCACGGGCGAACGCGCCGCGCGGGCCAGGATGTAGGTGAAAAAGAGCGCCGTCACCGTGAGGCACGCACCGCTCGGCCGCGCGATGGGCTGCCGCCACGAAGCCAGCGTGAGCAGCCCCGTCACCGCGATCAGACAAAACGAGGGCAGGCTGTGAATCAACCGCGTCCCTCCCAGCACGCACTCGATGCCCAACACCGCGATGATCAGCAACAACGTGTAGACCGGCTTCAAGCCGCGCAGGGTATGAAAAATTGCCGTTCTGACAACTGCGATTCTGGTCCCGCCCGCGAGCCGTGAGTCGTTCTAAGAAAAACGCGGTAGGGAAGCCGCGCCGCGGGTTCCCAGATTTGCGGCTGGGCCAAACTTGGCAACCCGCGGCGCGCGGCGGCCTGGCAACCCGCGGCGCGCGGCGGCTTGGGAACCCGCGGCGCGGCTTCCCTACCGGATGCCGGTCTTGTTGACACCCACCGGCACCGCTGGAATCCTCCGCCCTGCGCTCCCGGCTCCGCGGGCCGGCGCGAGCGATTCCCACCGACCTTCCCCGCCTTTGCGAGTGCCTCGCCACTTCGAGTTGCGCCCCGCGTCGCGCCTTTGCGCCGCGCTCCGCCGTCGTCTTCCGGGTCGGCGTTCCCTCGTCTTGGTGGCAATGTTCAGCCTCTCCGCGGCAGCGCGCCTGCCCGCGGACGAGGTCGCATTTTTCGCCGCGCGACCGACGCTGCGCCTCCTCGAGCAGCGCCTGCCCGCCGGCAGCACCCTCGCCGTGCCGGAGCCCGCGGACCCCGCCGCGCACCTCGCCAGTGACCCCGTTGTCGATGAAACCCTGCGCGCCTTGCTCGCCGATTTCCTCGCGCCGCCCGCCACCTTTGCGAACCAGGCCAGCCCGCTCGTCGCCGAGCTCTGCGCCACCCGCCCGCAGCAGGCCGCGCTCTGGGTCGGCACGGCTTCCTCGGTCTATCTCAGCGGCGGGCTGGAGCGAGCGGAGGAGAATCTCGTTCGCGCCGTCAGCGCCGGAGTCACCGCCGCTCCTTCCTCGGCGCCGCACGTCGTGCGGGCGGCGCTCGCCAGCATCTCGCTCGCCGCGGAGAGCCGGGGCCGCGGGCAGCCGCCGCTGGCTCAGGCCACCGCGGCGGTGCTGATGAATCGGGTCGTCGCCACGGGCATCGGCGCCGTCCGCATTCGCTCCGGCGCCAGCACCTCCCTCTTTTACGAAATCCTCGGCGAAGCCCTCCGCCTCGCGCGCGCCGAATCCTCGCCCACGATCCTCGTCGAGGCGATCGCCGCCACCGTGACCGCCGCCGACGGCCTGGCCGGGCTCAGCCCCGGCGAAATCGCCCGCTTCGCCTTTGCCGAAGCCGCCCCGACGCGCGACGACGCCGGCCTCGTCTGCGCCGCCGTGCTCCGCGCCGCCGGCCCGGCCGCCGCCAATGCCGTGCGCGACCAGGCGGCCATGACCCTCCCGCTGCCCTTCGCCGCCTTCGTCACCCTCACCACCAACGCCTTCGTCAGCGTGGCCGAAACCCCCGACTCGCCGGCCGCCGGCATCGCCCGCTCCATCACCGTCCGCAACGGCGACTTCATCTCCGCCTTCATGATCGGCGCCATCGTCTCGAAGCCGGATGCCGCCGTTGACATCATGCTCGCGGGTTTAAATCGCGACTCCATCCTTCGCGGTCGCTCCACCACCAGCGACATCCTCCTCGCCAGCCTCCGCGCCGCGCCGGCCCGTAGCGCGGAACTCGCCGCCGCGGCCGTGGGACGCGGCGATCTCGGCGAGGGAAATCCCCCCGCGCTCATCGCCGAGGCCATCGCGCGGGGCGCCCCGCCCAGCCGCGTCGCCGAAGCCCTCGCCGCCCAGATTCGGGCGCAGCCCGCCACGGCCGGTATCCTTCAGGCAACGGTGGCCGGTGCGCTCTCCGGTTCCACCCTCGCGAGCCGGCTCCTCGGGCAAGGCGCCATCGTTCGCGCCATGGTCCGCGCCAGTGGCCGCAGCGCCGAGGTGCTCGAACAGGCCATCGTCTCCGCGCCGCGGGAGGCGCAGCACCGCGCCGCGCTCGGCGTGCTCGCCGCCGATCCCGCGCAGGCGCCCGCCCTGCTCCAGCGCGCTCTCGCGCATCCCGCGCTCGATGCTGGCCAGGCCGCGCCGCTCGCGGCAGCGGGTGGATTGATCGTCGAGATCCAGCGCGATCCGGCCCTCTTCTTTCCGGCTACGCTGCGCCGGCTTGCCGCTCCGGAAAATGCCGCCCCGGAAATCGCCATCGCCCTTCTCGAAGCCGCCGCGCTCGCCAACCCGCGCGGCGCCCACGCCCTCGCCGCGGCCTTCGCCGTGCGACCCGGCGCGCCGTCGTCCGCCACGCTCCGCGCCATCGCGGCGCAGGGAAATCGCGCCATTGCCGCTGAGCTCGAGCCGGCGGTGCTCGCGGCGCTCGCCGTCGCGGAGCAGGAAGCGGCGGCCGGGAATTTCATCCGGGGGCAGATCGCGCTGCTGCCGGGCTCTGCGGCGGAAATCGTGGCCGGTGCGACCGCCGCGCGGCCCGCCCTCGCCGCCGTCATCGGCGAAGCCGCCGCGCAAGCCGCGCCCGCCTCCGCGGGAGCGATCACCCGCAACCTTTTCGCCTTCAGTGGCGCGCGACATCCGCTGGCTCCGACGGATGAAACCGCCGAGGCCCACGCCGCCACGCTGATCGCCAGCGTCCTCCGCGGCGTCGCCGCCGCGGGGCTCGATGCGGATGCCGGGCCCATTGCCACCGCCGACGCCATCGCCGACGCCATCGCCGACGCCATCGCCGACGCCGCGGCGGCCGCTGTGCGCTGTGTCTTTGCGCTCGCGCGGAATCCGGCCGAGCCCGGCGCGCTCCCCGCGCCGTCCGTGGTGGCCGCGGTGATCGCATCCGCCGCCCGCAGTGCTCCGGCCCACGCGCTGGCGATCGCGCGGGCCACCGCCTTTGCCACCCGCTCCCTGGCGGGCGCCGCCGCGCCGCCGGCCCTCGTCCGCGACGCCGTGCTCAGCGGCGATGGCACGGCCGATGCCGGGGAAGTGGCCGCGGCCGTCGCCACCGGCTTCGACGACTCCGATCGCCAGATGCCGGCCGCCAGCGCGCGGATACTTTCCGATTATTCCTTCGACAGCCTCACCGGCCCCGCGATGACGAGGTACCTCGACTTGTGAGCTTCGCCCGGCTCTCCCCGGCGCTGCTCCTCGCGCTCGCCGCCGCCGCTTTGCTCCTGCTCCAGATGGGGATCGGCGGCGCGCGGCTCGTCTACGCGCTGCCGGCCTTCATGCTCGCCGGCCTCGCCGGTCTCGTCACCGTTGCCTTGCGCGGGGTGGAGCAGGTCGCGCCCCGCCGCTCGTGCCTCGTCGCCGCCCTGGCGCTGGGCGGCTACGTCATCGCGCGCGGTCTGGCGTCACCGGTGGAAATGCTGGCCCGGCAGGATGTCTTCACCGCGGCCGCGGCCCTCGTCCTCTACCTCGTGAGCGTGGTCCACCTCGGCGGCGCACAGGCCCGCTTCACCCTGCTGCTGGCGCTGATGTTTTTCGCGGTGGTGCAGGTCGGCGTGAGCGTCTGGCAGTTCAAGGATCAGGCGAACTTTATGCTGCTGCCGTGGATTTTCCGGCCCGATTACGGATTTAAGGCGAGCGGCCTTTTCGTCAGCCCGAATCACCTCGCCACGCTACTCGGCATGCTCGGCGTGGTGTGCCTCAGCATCGCGTGCTGGGGGCGCGTCGAGATCACAGCGCGGGCGTTTGCCTTCTACGGCTTCATCGTCTGCCTCACCGGCACCGCGCTCACTGGCAGCCGCGGCGGATACTACAGCGTCGCGGCGGGGCTGCTCGTCTTTCTGGTCGGGAGCATCCTGCTCGCGCGCGGTTTCCGCCGGCCGCACTTTTTCAGCCTCGCGATCGCCACCGCGCTCGTCCTCACCGTGATCGTCGCGGTGGTGCTGCGCATGGTGGTGAATAGCGACATCTACGAAAAGCGGCTGCGGCACGTTCGCGATCCGGGCGGCAAGGCGCTCATGCTCGTGCATACCGTCGTGGCCCAGCATCAGTTGAGCCCGGCGTTCGGCACTGGCGCGGGAACGTATCTCTATTACAGCCGGCAGTTTCGCCATCCCTCGATCCAGAGCGAACCGCAGCACGCGCACAATGATCCGCTCGAATTCCTCGCCGAGTACGGCTGGACGGGCGTGGCGCTTGCCGGGATTTTTCTCCTCACGCACCTCGCCGGAGCCATCGCCGGCATCCGGCGCGTGCTCGCGGAAAAGCTGAATCCGACCGTCTCCGTGGCGAGCAATGAACTCGCCCTGCTGCTCGGCGCCGGTTCGGCGCTCGTCTTGGCGCTGGTCCATTCGCTGGCCGATTTCACGTTCCATCTGCCGGCCATTGCGCTCCTGGCCGCGTTTCTCTTTTCCATCCTGGCCAATCCCACCTCGGAACTCGCCTCCCGGCATCCTCGCCGGGTGCTCCCGTGGTGGTTCACCGGCATCGCCCCGGTGGCCGGGCTGATCCTGCTCGCCGCCGCCGCCTGGCGCTGGCCGGGCGAAATCCTCGCCGAGCAAGCGCGGCTCGCCCTGCGCGATCACGACCCCGCGCGCGCCGCCGATCTCGCCCGCCGCGCCGTCGCCCGCGATCCTGCCCAGGCCGACGCGCACTACACCGCCGGCGAAGCGCTCCACTACCTCGCCCTGCAAACCGCCGATCCCGCCCGCGTCCGCGAGCTGCGCGAACAGGCCGTCGCGGCGTTCACCGCCGGCCTCGCGCACTTCCCGCAGGATGTGCGGCTGCTGCTAAAACTCGGCCGCACGCTGGACGATCTCGGGCAGCTCGACGCGGCCGGCCCCATCTTTGAACGCGCGCTCGCCGCCGCTCCCGCCTCGGCGATCGCCCATGCGTGTTTCGGATTGCATCTGCATCGCTGCGGCGCCCTCGGCCGGGCCGGCGACTTCTACCGCAGCGCCCAGGCCCTCGGCGAAAACCAGCTCTCCGCCGCCGGCCTGATCGATCTCGAACGCGACCTCGAAGCCGCCCGCACGCGCGACGCCTTTTCCGACCTGGTCCCGGAGCCGCCCACGAATTTGCCTGCGGCGGAAAGATAGCGGTAAAGCGCCGCGGGTTCCACGGTAGGGAAGCCGCGCCGCGGGTTCCACGGTAGGGAAGCCGCGCCGCGGGTTCACCGGTAGGGAAGCCGCGCCGCGGGTTCCACGGCAGGGCGGCCGCGCCGCGGGTTCCCACGCCGACCAGCGGACGAATCAGGGAACCCGCGGCGCGGCTTCCCTACCCGATTGGGCCAGCGTGCGGTCGACTGGCAGTTCGTCGGCGACCGCGATTTCCTCGACGTAGAAAATTTCGCAAGCGCCGTTGCCGCTGTCGCTGCGGGTGGTCGAGGTGTTCCAGTGGAAACCGTCCGTCCGCGTCACGTTCACCAGCCGCCCGCGCAGGTGGACGCACTGCCCGCGCCGCAACCGCGCGACTGCGGAGGCCACTTCGCGATTCGCAGAGATGACATGGTGATTCGACGCATGGGCGACGATCTCCGGCACCGGCAGCGGTGGCTGCTGCCACCAGCGATAAAAAAAGAAGCGGTTCCCCTGGCTGATCTCGAGCTGGTCGAGCACCGCCTGATCGGACATCGGCCCCCAGCCGAGCGCCACGTCGTAGGGGACCAGCTTTTGATGATTCGTCCAATAATGCTTCGTGCTCAGCACGCGCGCCGTGATCTCGTAACGCGCCACCGCGGTCAGGTCGTAATCGCCGACCTTGCCCAGCGCCTCCGGCGGCCCATCGATCTGGCGCGGCTGCGCGGCCACCCGCCCGCCGGGCGGATGCCGCAGCTCCGGCGCGGGGCAGACGAGCCAGACGAGGGCGGCCACCAGCGCGACCGCGGCGAGAGTTTTGAGAAAAGGCATGGGTGTGTCGCCTGCTCTTGAGCAGCCCGCGAGCCCGCGCCGCGGTTCTGCCGCGGGAATTGGAATCTCCACCGGCGCGTGGCACCGCGACTGCTTTCTGTAGCCACCATGCTCACCTTCGCCTACCAAGCCCGCGACTCCTCCGGGAAGATGATCTCCGGTGTCCAGGAGGCTCTGAATGAAGACAACTGCGTGAACACGCTGATGTCTCGGGGCTTGATGGTGCTCTCCCTCCAGCAAAAAGCCTCCTCCAAGGCGCTGCGCAGCGCCGGCAAGGTCAACGAAACCGATCTCGTGCTCTTCACCCGCCAGCTCGCCACGATGGTCGACGCCGGCCTCCCGCTCGTCACCGCCCTCACCGCGCTCTACGAACAAGCCGATCCCCGCAAACAGGCCGGTCTCCGCCGCGTCATCGGCGAAGTCAGCGCCCAGGTCCAGCAGGGCGACGCCTTTAACGAAGCCATCTCCAAGCACCCGATGGTCTTCAGCCGCCTCTACATCGCCATGGTGAAGGCGGGTGAATCCGGCGGTCTCCTCGCCGAGATTCTCGATCGGCTCGCCAGCTTCCTCGAATCCGCCGCGCGCCTGAAAAAGAAGGTCAAGAGCGCGATGACCTATCCCGTCATCGTCATCTGCATCGCCCTCGCGATCACCACTTTCCTCATCGTCCGCGTCGTCCCGGTCTTCGGCGAAATCTTCGCCGACTTCGGCGCAAACCTGCCCGCGCCCACGCAGTTCCTCCTCGATGTCTCCGATTTCATTCGCGGTAACTGGTACATCATCGTCGGGGGCATCGTCGGCGTCTTTTACGGCATTCGCACCTTCCTCCGCACCGAGCGCGGCCGGCAGATCTGGGATCGCTACAAGCTGAAGCTGCCCATCTTCGGGCCGCTCGTGCACAAGATTTGTATGACGCGTTTCGCGCGCACCTTTGCGCAGCTCATCCGCGCCGGTGTACCGATCCTCGAGGTCATGGCCATCGTCGGCGACACCGCGGGCAACTACGTGGTGGAAACCGCGATCAAGGGCGTGTCTTCGGAAGTGGAAAAAGGCGACAACCTCGCCGCGTCGCTTTCCCGCCAGCCCATCTTTCCGCCCATGATGATCCGCATGGTCAGCGCCGGTGAAGCGACCGGCAAGATCGACGTGATGCTCGAAAAGATGGCCGACTTCTGGGACGAAGAAATCGAGGCCATCCTCGACGCCCTCACCTCGCTCATCGAGCCGCTCCTCATCGTGGTCCTCGGCGTCATCGTCGGCGGCATCGTCATCGCGATGTTCCTGCCGATCTTCAAGCTGAACGACGTGGTCTCCGGATCGAAGTAACCCGCGGCGCGCGCGTTCTTCTCAATACGACAACGGCAGGATCACGAGCAGCGTCCCGTAGGCCAGCCCGGCGAAAGTCGCCAGCCGCCAGCGCGAGTCGGAAGCCGTGATCCACGAAATCTGGTCGCGCAAAGTGTAAGGCATGCCGACCCAGAAAAGCGCAAAGCCGATCCACACGTAGACTAGCGAGACCATGAACAGGCGGCTCATTTCCGGCCGCATGAACGCCGCCTCCAGCAGCGGCTCCGCGGCGAGCAGCACGATCATGCCGAGCGCGCGTGGGGCGAGGAATTCGTCGACGTAAAGAAACGTGAGAATCGCCGCGACGGGGATGATCACCTTCACCCGATCGCGCCAGTCCGTGAACTCGCCGAGATCGATCGTCGCGATCAACCACCACGCCCAAACCGTGGCCACCACGAGCAGCAGCGTGCCGAGCGCCTTCGAGCGGGGAAAGGTTTTCAGCCACGCCTTCACCGCCGGCCCTTTGACCAGCGCGAGGCCGTGAATCGCGAGCAGCCAGAGCCCGACGATCGTGAGCGCGGTCTCCAGTTTCAGGGAGTAAATCATGGGAGGGGCGAAGGGAACGCGGGCGCGGGTCGCGTGTCGAGCGAAGTGTTGGGGGGGCGTTCGTTGTTCCTGGTTCTTAGTTCTTGGTTCCGAACGAAGAACGAAGAACGAAGAACCAAGAACAACGAACAACGAACAACGAACAAGGAACTATGATTTAGTTATTCTCCGCCAGCCCTTCGGCGTGGCCGAGGTTCTTCACCGGCGCGAAGATCGCCCGCACCTCGGCGAGCAATTCCAGGTCGAGCGGTTCCGCGGCCCATTTTGCCCAGTTGCGGATGTTGTTCGGATTGGCGCTGCCGCTCACCGTGGTGGCGATGTCCGGATTCGCGAGCGAGAACTGCAGCGCGAGTTGCGCGATGTCCACGCCGCGGGCCGAGCAAAGCTGCGCCGCCTTGCGCGCCGCGGCTTTCACGTCCTCCGGCTCCTTCAGCCAGGCGGGCAGGGGAGCATTCGTGAGCAGCCGCGCACTGAAGGGACCGGCGTTCATCGCGCCCACGCCGCGCTCCTTGAGATACGGCACGATCTCGTCGGCGAACCGCGTGTTTTGCAGCGTGTATTGGTTGTAACTCAGCACGCAGTCCACGTCGGTCTGATCGAGGATGAACTTGAACACCTTCATCGGGTAACCGCTGAAACCGATGTAACGCACCTTGCCCGCCGCCTGCACCTTGCGCAGCGCGGGGATCGTCTCATCCACGATCTGCTGCATCGGCACGAACTCGATGTCGTGGCAGAGGATGATGTCGAGGTGATCCGTGCCCAGCCGGTGCAGCGACACGTCCACGCTCTCGGCCACCCGCCGCGGCGAAAAATCGAAATGCGCGAGGTCGTAACGGCCGAGCTTCGAGCACAGCGTGAAGCTCTCGCGCGGCACACCTTTCAACGCGATACCGAGCAGCACCTCGCTCATCCCGCGGCCGTAAAAGGGCGACGTGTCGATGAAGTTCAGCCCGCACTCCAGCGCCACCTGCACGCTCTGCAACGCCTCCTCCACCTTCACGCTGCGAAACTCCGCCCCCAGCGACGACGCGCCGAAGCTGAGGATGGGAAGCTGGAGATCGGTTCGGCCGAGTCGACGAGTCTGCATAGGGACGGCGAGGAAAGCGCGCCGCGCCCGCGATGAGGAGCGCAAATTTCGCCAATGGCTCAATCCCGCCATCGCGGTAGGGAAGCCGCGCCGCGGGTTCCTGAGGGTAGGGAAGCCGCGCCGCGGGTTCCCCGTGCGGTAGGGAAGCCGCGCCGCGGGTTCCCACACAAAATTCTCGCAACCCGATGTTTGGGAACCCGCGGCGCGGCTTCCCTCCCAAACGGAGGCGCTCCCCAAATTTTTCCTCCCCGCCCGCGCGGGCGTTCCGTAGCCTCACCACCCCATGCAAAAATCCGACGGAATGAATTACGCCCCCGTGGGCAAACCTGCCCCGGTCGTGAAACCCGGCGAGTTTCCTTTCGCTGCCATCGCTCTCGATCACGGCCACATTTACGGCCAATGCCGCGGCCTCACCGAAGCGGGTGGCGAGCTGAGATACGTCTACGACCCTGACCCCGCGAAGGTGGAAAAATTTGTGGCCACCTTTCCCAGCGTGCAGCCTTTGGGTAGCGAAGCCGAAGTCCTCGAGAAAGATGAGCTGAAGCTCATCGCCGGCGCCGCCATTCCCAGCGAACGCGGCCCGCTCGGCCTGCGCGTGATGGCCGCGGGCAAGGATTATTTCACCGACAAAACGCCCTTCACCACGCTCGAACAGCTCGCCGCCGCGCGTGCCGCCGTCGCTGCCACGCGGAAGAAGTACATGGTCTACTTCAGCGAGCGGCTGCATGTGGAATGCGCCGTCCGCGCCGGGCAACTCATCGAGCAAGGCGCGATCGGGCGCGTCGTGCAGGTCCTCGGGCTCGGGCCGCACCGGAGCTCGCCGGCTTCGCGGCCGGACTGGTTTTGGTCGCAGGAAAAAACCGGCGGCATCCTCACCGACATCGGCTCGCATCACTTCGAGCAGTTCCTCTACTGGACCGGTGCCACGGACGTGAAAGTGGTCCACGCTCAGGTCGCAAACTATCACCACAAGCAGTATCCCGAGTTTGAAGACTGGGGCGAAGCCAACCTCGTCGCCAGCAACGGCGCGACGCACTACCTGCGCGTCGATTGGCTCAACCCCGCCGGCCTCGGCACTTGGGGCGACGGCCGCGCTTTCATCCTCGGCACCGAAGGTTACATCGAACTCCGCAAGTATCTCGACGTGGCGCGCGAACCAGAAGGCGACCAGCTTTACCTCGTCGATAGCAAAGGCGAGCAACACATCCGCTGCCACGGCGAAGTCGGCTTTCCCTTCTTCGGCGCGTTCATCCTCGACTGCCTGAACCGCACCGAAAACGCCATGACCCAGGAGCACGCCTTCCGCGCCGCCGAGCTCTGCCTCACCGCGCAGTCGATGGCGAAGCGGATCGAGTGAGCGTGACGGGGTGAGATCAGTCACCCCGTCACCGTGTCACCCCATCACCCCGTCATCTTCAAGCCGCGTTCCACCTCAGCAGCCCTTCGGCGGCTGGGTGGATTTCGTCGATCAATTCGTCGCTGAGATTGGCGAGCAGCGGCAGCAACGGGCCGGTCCGAGCGATGCCTGCTTGTTCCACCGCGTGGTGCAGCACCGGGATCGGGCCGTGGGCGTTGCGCAGCGTCTCGAGTGAGTTGAACCGCTCACGAATTTCCTCCGCCTTCGCGAGGTCGCCGGCCTGGAGCGCGAGGAACATCTCCTGCGAACGCCGCGGCGCCACGCACACGCAGCCGCTGGTGAAGGCGTGCACCCCAAATTTCTCCCAGTGGACGATCGCCGGCTGTTCGCCGATGCCGCTGACGATGATCGCCGGATCGACCGTCAGCACGAGGCCGGCGAGGAATTCATCCTGGCCGGGGTCCGCGCGCACCACCGCATATTTGATCCACGAAATCGCCCCGGCATCGACCAGCGATTTCACCACATCCAGCGTCACGTAGCCCGCGTCCTTGATGTAGAGCACGATCGGCCGGCCGAGTTTTTCCACGATCTTCAGCACCGCCGCGCGCACGCCTTCCGGGGTGCTCACCGCGACGGTCGGCAGCAGCATCGCGGTGGGAAAATTGCGCTTCGCCAAAATCGCCGCCTGTTCCAGCGCCGTGCCGAAATACGGCCCCACGCTCGGCACGATTAGCGTGTCCGCCGCGGCGGCCGCCTCGAGTTGGTCGAGCACCGTCTCGTATTCGCCGAGCGCGAGGTTGTAAAAATTCGCGTTCCCGCCGTAGAGCAGCGTCTTCACGCCGCCGGATTCGATGTGGCGAACGATCTTCGCGTTTTCTGCCGCCACGGGTTTCAGCGCCGCGTCGCGCGCAAGCGGAGGGACGGCGATGACGGAGGCGTGCAGGTCGGCGGAGGAGATCGTAGTTTTCATCGGGAGAAGGGGCCGCCCCGAGGCCGGGGGCAGGCGAGTGTTGCACCGTTTCCGGCCGCGCTCGGCAAGGCGGAACTCGCGCGCTCGACACAGCTTCGCGCGGCGCTGCGCGCGATTCCGCAGCGTGAAAGCCCCAACCTCTTCCCGCCCCGGCGTTTTTGCCCTGCTCAAGACCACCGCCAGCGACTGGATGGACGACGGCGCGCTGCGCCTGAGCGCCGCCCTCGCCTACTATTCCATTTTTTCCATCGCGCCGCTCATCGTCATCACCATCGGCGTCGCCGGCTGGTTCTTCGGCGCCGATGCGGTGCGGGGTGAACTCGAAGGTCAGCTCCGCGGCTTGCTCGGTCCGCAGGCCGCGGAGGCCGTGCAGAGCATGGTGCAAAGCGCCAGTCGTCCCTCACAAAGCAAGTGGGCCACGATCATCGGCCTCGCCACGCTGCTGCTCGGCGCGTCCGGCGTTTTCGGCCAACTCAAGGACGCGCTGAACACCATCTGGAAAGTGAAAGCGCGCAGCGGCCTCGGCGTGTGGCCGTTTATTCGCGAGCGGCTGCTGTCTTTCGGCATGGTCCTCGTCATCGGATTTCTCCTCCTGATTTCGCTCGTTCTCACCACGGTGCTCAGCGCCTTCAATCGCTGGATCGAGCGCGTCCTGCAGCTCCCGGATTGGCTTTGGGGCGGAGCCGGTCTGATCGTTTCCTTTGCCGTCGTTACGCTGCTTTTCGCCGTGATTTACAAGGTGCTGCCGGATGTGGAAATGGAGTGGCGTTTCGTATGGGCCGGCGCGGCGGCCACGGCGCTCCTTTTCGAACTCGGGAAATTCCTCCTCGGCTGGTATCTCGGCCGCGAGGGCACCTCATCCAGTTACGGTGCCGCCGGTTCCGTGATCCTCGTGCTCCTCTGGATTTATTACGCGTCCTGCATCCTTCTTTTCGGCGCCGAATTCACCAAGGTCTTCGCCGCCGCGCACGGCGCCGCCATTCGCCCGAGTCACCTCTCGGAGCCGGTTACTTCCGACATCCGTCTCATCCAAGGGATGGCGCCGCTCAAACCCGAACCCGTTCCCGCTCACGAAAGCCTGCCCCGGGTTTTCCCCAAAACCTATTTCCCCGAGCCCCAGCCCGGGACGCCCCTCCCGCTCCAGCAGCGTCTGGAACGACTGGTGCGCACGCCCGCCGGCAGCACCGTCGCGGCGCTCGGCTGCGGTTTGCTGCTCGGCCTCGTTACGCGGCGCCGCGACCGCTCAGTTTCGTGAGAAAGTTGGCGCCCGATGCGACCAATCGCCCGGTGAACGGCGAACTGCGGGTGCAACCATGAAATACCTCATCCTGACCGCCATCACCGTCGCCACTCTTGCTCTCGGAGCCTGCTCCAGCAAAGAAAGCGCCCCAATGACCTCCACCCACAGCACGGCCACCACCGGCTATTCCAAGTAACCGCGCCGCGCGCGTTCTCGCGCGCGGGCAAAAAAACAAAAACCCCGGCATCTCACGGTGCCGGGGCTTTTTGTTGTTCACCGGACTGGGTCGCGCCGCCTCGCGGTAGGGAAGCCGCGCCGCGGGTTTCCCATCCGGCCGGGGCGTGGGAACCCGCGGCGCGGCTTCCCTACCGGCGGGGCGTGGGAACCCGCGGCGCGGCTTCCCTACCGGCTGGGGCGTGGGAACCCGCGGCGCGGCTTCCCTACCGGCTGGGGCGTGGGAACCCGCGGCGCGGCTTCCCTACCAAATGCCGCGCCTACGCGGGCTGGCTAGCGGAGGAAGAGCAGCTCGTTCGTCTGGAGCACGGTCTGCGTGTAGCGCTCCCAGATGTTGAGTTGTTTGCTCGGCAGGCTGGCTTTCAGGGCCACGGCTTTGCGCGTGCGGGTCTTGGCGTCGTCGCCTTCAGCCGGCGCGAGCGCGGGATCGGCGAGCGGCTCGGGCGGATCGTTCGAGAGGAAGTCGCGGGCGATTTCCAGCTCCCGCTCCGTGGGCTGCCGCTGGAGCGTCGTGCGGAAGATGTAGCGCACCTTCTCCGTGTCGATTGCGTCATTCGGGAAGTCCTCGCGGGCGAGAAGATTCTTCACCTGCTCGACCACGAACGGGCTGTTCATCATGAAAAGCGCCTGCTGCGGCACCGTCGTCAGCACGCGTTCGCCGGTGCTCATGTCGGGATTTGCAAAGTCGAACGTCCCGAACATGTCGGGCAGCGCGTTGCGGTCGATCATCGCGTAAACGGTGCGGCGGTTCGGGCTCGTCGTCGGCTTCAGCGCGTCGGCGACCATGCCCTTGTAACGGTCGCTGGCCGTGGAGCCGAGGGTGAACGGGCGGCCGTGGGTTTTGAGGTCCAGCTTGCCGCCGAGCACGAGCAGCGTGTCGCGGATTTCCTCAAAATCGAGGCGCTGAATGTTCTGCCTCCAGAGCCACTGGTTGGTCGGATCTTCGTTCATCGCGCGCTCGTTCGCGCGGCTGTCCTGCTGGTAGGTAGCGGAAGAGACGATGAATTTGTGCAGCTTTTTCAGCGACCAGCCCTGGTCCATGAACTGGGTCGCCAGGTAATCCAGCAGCTCCGGATGCGTGGGCGGATCGGACCGTGTGCCGAAGTCGCTGACCGTGCGCACGATCGCCTGGCCGAAGTGCCACTGCCACACGCGATTGACGATCACGCGGGCGGTCAGCGGATTGTCGCGGCTGGCGATGCGCTCCGCGAGTTCGCTGCGGCCGCTGCCATTCGTGAACGGCTCATCTTTGCCGTAGGAAAGGACGGTGAGAAACTTGCGCGGAGCGATCGGGCCGCGATTGCCCGCTTCGCCGCGGATGAAAACGGGCGAGTCCTTCGGCTTCGGTTTGTCCTCCAGCGTCATCGCGCGAATGGGCGAGCCCGGGTGCGCGAAATCGACGCTCACGGCCTTGGCGCGGATCGCCGTTTCGGGATTGGTGAACTGCACGCCGAGCGCGCGGCTCATCACTTTGTCATCGGGAACGACCGGCGAATCCGCGCTGGTGAAAAGCGCCTGGCGCAACGAATCCATCGGCCCTTCCAGCTTTGTCTGAATCTTGGCCATCGGGAACTGCACCCGCCGGCCTGCGCCGCGATAGCCGGTGTAAGCCGGCAGATCGAGCTGTTTGCGCAGGTCGCCGAAGACCTTGGTGTAAACCTCGGCCACATCTTTCAGCGAAGTGGGGATGCGTTCATTCAGCGCCGTCGCCAGCGCGGGTTGCGCTTCGCCGGCTTCCATGATCTCGCGGGCCAGCACGGGGCCGCGTTCGGAGAATTGCTCGCCGGGAACTTCCTTGAACTTCAGCCACGGGCCGAGGATCGGGTCGGTCTGCTTGGCGGCTTTCAGGCGGTCCATCCAGATAAAGGCGATCTCTGCTTCGAGCCCGCGCTGCCGGGCCGCGAGGCGGAAGTTGTCGCCCTTCTTGCTCGTGTCGGTCGCGGCGCCAGCCTCCGCGACGGCGAGCAGATATTCGCCGGTTTTTTCGATCATCCCCGAGACGAGCCGCGCGGCGTTGGCGCGGTGATAGTCGTCGATCTCCTTGTCCACTTTCGCCAGCTCGGCGAGATAGGCTTTGTAGTCGGCGCTCTCCTTGTTTGGCTCGACGATCAGCGGCTGCTCCTCGGGTTCCTGCGAGCTGTTGAAGACGCCGTGCAGCGCGTAATAATCCTTGGTCGGGATCGGGTCGAACTTGTGGTCGTGGCAGCGCGCACACGAAGCGGTGAGCCCCATCAGGCCTTTCGTCACCACATCGATGCGGTCGTCGAGGATGTCTTGCTCGTTGCTCATGAACCGCTTGCCCACCGTGAGGAAACCGAGCGCGGCGAGTTTCGATTTATCCTGCTGCGCCTCGGGCAGCCGATCCGCGGCGATCTGCTCGCGGATGAACTGGTCGTAAGGCAGGTCCGCGTTCATCGCGTCGATCACGTAGTCGCGATACGTCCAGGCGTAGGGAAAAAGCGGCTGGCGTTTGCCGTTCAGGCGGTCGCCGTTTGTATCGGCATAACGTGCGACGTCCAGCCAGTGGCGCGCCCATTTTTCCCCGTAAGCGGTCGAGGCGAGCAGGCGGTCGATCACCTTTTCGTAGGCGTTCGGCGCTTTGTCGGCGAGGAAGGCGTCCACCTCCGCCGCGGTCGGCGGCAGCCCGGTGAGATCGTAGGAAATGCGGCGCAGCAGCGTCGCTTTGTCCGTCTTCGGGGAAGGCGTGAGTTTCTTCTCCGTGAGCTTCGCGAGCACGAAGGCGTCGATCGGATTCTTGATGAATTTCGTTTCGTCCGCCGGCGTAGGCACCGCGGGATTCGCGATCGGTTTGAACGCCCAGTGCGCCTTGGCGGCTTCCATGTCCCAGCTCGATTTTGCCACCACCTTGCCATCGCGCGGGTCCGGCGCGCCCATCTTGATCCACTGCGCGAAATCGGCGAGCACCTGCTCGGTCAGCATGTCCTTTTTCGGCGGCATCGCGAGATCCGGGTCGGGATCTTCGTGGCGCATCGTGGTCAGGAGCAGGCTCTTGTTCGGTTTGCCGGGCACGATTGCCGGGCCGCTGTCACCGCCCTTCAACACGCCTTCCCTCGTGTCGAGGGTCAGACCACCCTTGATCTTCTTAGCGTCATTGCTGTGGCACTCGTAACACTCCTGCACGAGCACCGGTCGGATTTTCTTCTCGAAGAAATCGAGCTGCGCGAGATCGGAAGGGGCCGCGGCGCTGGCGAAGCCCGTAAAGAGCACAGAGGCGATGACAAGGTGACGGGGTGAGGGGGTGACAAGGTGAGAGAGCATGGCTAGCTTCGACGGCTGTGAAAAAGGTGCGGACACATTGCGATCTTGAGGTTTATCAGCGCGCGATGGATGTCGCGATGCGGGTCTTTGTTGCGACCAAGACGTTTCCAAAGGAAGAAATGTATTCGCTGACGGATCAGGTGCGGCGGTCGTCGCGGAGTGTTTGTGCAAATCTAGCGGAGGCATGGAGGAAAAGGCGTTACGAGTTGGTATTCGTGAGCAAATTGTCGGACGCGGAGGCGGAAGCGGCGGAGACATAGGGTTGGGTCGAGTTTGCCGTGAAATGCGGCTACCTGCCGCGTAAAGATGGGAAAGAAATCTATGCGGACTGCGATGCGATTCTCGGCACTATCGTCGGAATGATTACTCATCCAGAAACATGGGTTTTGAATTCGCCCCGGCGTTGAGCTGACGGGCATTTCACCCCGTCACCCCCTCACCGGGTCACCCCGTCAGGCAATCAGATCCTTGACCACGTTGCCGTAGACATCCGTAAGGCGGAAGTCGCGGCCGTTGTAGCGGTAGGTCAGTTTTTCGTGATCGAAGCCGAGGAGTTGCATGATCGTGGCGTGCTGGTCGTGGACGTGGACTTTGTTCTCCGCCACCTCGTAGCCAAACTCGTCGGTCGAGCCATAGACCTGGCCGCCTTTGATGCCGCCGCCGGCCATCCAGGAGCAAAACGCGCGATGATGATGATCGCGGCCGGGTTCGCCGCGGGCACCTTTGTCGTGTCGCGGAGTGCGGCCAAATTCACCGCCCCAGACGACCAGCGTGTCCTCGAGCATGCCGCGCTGTTTCAGATCCTTGAGCAGCGCGCCGATCGGCTGATCGATGGACTCGGCCTGCTTGCGCAGGTTGCCTTTCACGTCGCTATGGTGATCCCAGCCGCCGGCCCAGACCTGCACGAAGCGGACGCCGTTTTCCACGAGCCGGCGGGCGATCAGCATGCGGCGGGCGATCTCGCTGTCGCCGTACATCTCGCGGATGTTCTGCGGCTCCTTGGTCACGTCGAAGGCGTCGGTCGCCTCGGTCTGCATCTTGAACGCGAGTTCGAACGACTGAATGCGCGCGTCGAGCACGGACTCGCGGGCGAGCTGCTCGGCATGGATTTCGTTCATCTCCTTGAGCACATCGAGTTGGCGGCGCTGTTGCGTGCGCGTGGCATACTGGCTGCGGATGTTTTCGATGATCTTGTCGGCCGGGGCACTGACGCTGCCGACGAGCGTGCCCTGGAAAGCGCCGGGCAAAAACGCCGAGCGCCAGTTCGACGCGCCACCGAGACCGCCGCCGAGGGCGATGAAACCGGGGAGATTCTGGTTCTCCGCGCCGAGACCGTAGAGCACCCACGAGCCCATCGAAGGCTTCACCAGCCGACCCGAGCCGGTGTTCATCATCAGCGTCGCAAACTCATGCGCCGGGATGTCGGTGGTCATCGAACGGATCACCGCGATGTCGTCGATGCTCTCGCCGATGTGCGGGAAAATCTCGCTCACCTCGGTGCCGCTCTGGCCCATTTTTTTGAAGGCAAACTGCGTCGGCAGCGGAATGCCGCCGATCAGTTTCACGTCCTGGCCCGCGTGCTTCGCCATCTCCGGCTTTGGGTCCCAGGTGTCGATGTGCGACGGCCCGCCCTGGGTGAAAATATGGATGACGCGCTTCGCCTTGCCGGGAAACATCGGAGCCTTCGGCGCGAGCGGGGAAAGGTTCGGCGCGGCGAGGGCGTTCGTACCGATGGAATTTCCGAGCAGACCGGCGAGGCTCATGGCGCCGAAGCCCATGCCGAAGCGGTTGAGGAACTGGCGGCGCGTGACGCAGAAGTCTTCGGCGCAGGGTTGATGCTGAGTGATGTCCATAAGGCGGGGGTGAAAGTGTCTGGGTAACTGCCGCGCGCCGGGCTTCCTTAGTTGGAAGATTTCGACCGCACGCGCGGGATGAATGATTGCTTCAACCCGCCGCCCGGCCGGGAGTTGCGGTGGGGTTGTCGGGCCAGATTTTGGGACCACGAAATAGGCGAAAGAGACGAGAGGGGAGAAGCTGCAGGCCGTCTGCTCCTTTCGTCTATTTCGCTTATTTCGTGGTTTCTTCCCTCCGGCTTCGCGGCTCGACTTGCGGGACTCGCCGCGCTGTATTTCCGCCCATGTTCCTTCGCCCCCTTTTCCTCTCTCTCGTCATCGCCGTGAATGCCAGTGCGGCCACGATTTCCACGGTCGCCGGCAATGGCACCCAAGGATCCTCCGGCAACGGCGGCCCGGCGGTGGCGGCGCAGATCGATAATCCCTTCGGCGTCGTGCGCGGCCCGGATGGCGCGCTTTGGTTCACCGAATACTCCGGCCAGCGGATCAGCAAAGTGAACGCCGACGGCAAGCTCGAGAACGTCGCGGGCACGGGCAAAAAAGGTTACACCGGCGACGGCGGGCCGGCGCTCGCTGCCACGTTCAATTTACCGCATGAGGTTCGGTTCGATGAGGCGGGCAACTATTACATCGCCGACATGGCCAACCACGCGATCCGCCGCGTGGATGCGAAGACGAAAGTCATCACGACTTTCGCCGGCACCGGCAAGGTGGGTTACAGCGGCGACGGCGGTCCGGCGGCGCAGGCGGAGCTGAAGCAACCGCACAGCATCCAGTTTGATCCAGGTTATGCGCATCTTTACATCTGCGACATCGGCAACAACGTCATCCGCCGCGTGGAGATGAAGACGAGCACGATCAGCACCTACGCCGGGACCGGCAAGCCGGGCGAAACTCCCGACGGCGCGCCCATCGCTGGCACGCCGCTGAAAGGTCCGCGCTCGATCGATTTCGATGCGAAAGGTGATCTCTGGCTGGTGACCCGCGAGGGCAATCAGCTTTTCCGTTTCGACCTCAAAAAAGGCGTGATTCACCACGTCGCCGGCACGGGAAAAAAGGGTTTCACCGGCAACGGCGGCCCGGCGAAAGAGGCCACGCTTTCCGGCCCGAAAGGCGTGGCGATCGACGCCGCCGGCAACGCCTGGCTCGCGGACACCGAAAGCCACAGCGTGCGGATGGTGGAGGCGAAAACCGGCAAACTCCTCCTCGCTGCGGGCACGGGCGAAAAGGGCGACGGCCCCGACGGCGATCCGCTCGGCTGCAAGATGGCGCGGCTGCACGGCATCTTCGTCGACAAGGATGGCGCGGTTTACATCGGCGACAGCGAGGCGCATCGGGTGCGCGTGTTGCGGCCGTAGCGCGGCGGGTCAGCGATCGGTTTCCGGCGCGGCTGCGGGCAGTTTCCGCGCGGCCCAAAAGGCCAGCGCGGCGTAAGCGAGCAGGCAGACCAGCGGCACGATCAAGACGACGGCGGTCGGATTTTTCACCGCCCACGGCCCGACGCTGAGGCTGATGCGGAAGATGTCTTTGCCGCCGAAAAGTTTGGTCACCGTGGCACCGAGCAGACCGTGCATGAAGGCGAAGGCGGCGAGATTCCGGAAACGATCCTCCATCGCGGCGTAGGCGAAAGTGGTGCCGAGAAGGGTGGTGACGAGCACGAGGCCATACGAGTCGATGTGAATCAGGCCGAAACACGAACCGGTGAGCGTGGCGACGAGCATCCGCCGCCGGTCTTTGCAAAAGAAGTGCGTCCAGACCACGCCGATCGGAAACACGAACGCGGCGAGCCCGCCGAGCAGCGCATCCGGCACCTTCGCGCCGTAGACCGCGCGCATGGCGAACCAGAGCGCGGGGGCGAGCGTGACCGCCGCGATCACGCCGCCCAGCGCCACGGCGCCGAGTCTGCGCCAAGCGCTCATGGGCGCTGATGGAGTGGCTGCGGGCGCGAAGGCTTTGCGCAGTCGGGTGGCGAAAAACGCGGTGAAGGTGAGCTGCTGGAGCAGGCCCCAAAACATGTGCGCGGCGGTGTCGAGCGTGTGGTCGGCGAGCTCGAACTTGGAGAACGCTTTCTCTCCACGGCTCAGCCACGCGGCGAGGGTGGCGTAGGCCAGAAAGGCCACGGAAATTTTCAGCGCGAGGGCGAAGGCGGAGCGGAAATTGTCGTAGCGGATCGCGCACGTCGCGACGATCGCCGCGGCGCTGGCGCTGCCGAGCGCGATGGCCACCCATTTCCACACGGCGTCGGGCGGGAGTCGGTAGTTTCTGGGCAGGCGGAAAAACCGCGCAGCGTCGGGCCAATCCACGAGGCTGAAGAAAATCAGGCCGAAGAAAACCGTGGCGAAAATGGCGGCCGTCTGTCCGCGGTCGGGGCCTTCGCGGAGGAGTTGGAAAAGACGGCGCGGGCTGCCCAGGCCGCGCGATTCGAGGGAGTCGCCATGCCAGCGCGGACTGCCGATCACCGCCCAGACAAAGCCGAGGAACATCAACCCTTTTCCCACCGCGCTGATCGCCGGGATGTCGGCGATCACGCCGAGGCCGAAGGAAAACGGCCAGAGCACGAAGAGCACGGCGCACATCACGGCGAACGCATCGAGCGCGTTCTCCCGCCGGGAGCGATTTTCGGGTTCGCGATCTCCCGCAGTGCTGACGATGGATGACATCCGCTGAGCGCACCAAAGCCGCCGCCCCGCGGCAAGCTTGCCGCGCGAGCGATGCAAAGAGTGAGCCTCTAATGACGATCCGCGCTGGCGATTTACCCGAGTGCCCGCTTCACTCCCGACCACTTATGAAACGCCTGTTCCCCTCTCTGCTCGCCCTCTTTCCGATCTCGCTGCTCGCCGTGACTCCGGTCGCGAGCACGGACTGGCCGCAATGGCGCGGGCCGGCGCGAGACGACATCTCCAAGGAAACGGGCTTGCTCAAAGAATGGCCCGCCGAAGGTCCGAAGAAACTCTGGAGCTTCACGAACGCGGGGAACGGCTACTCCGGTTTCGCCGTGGCGGGTGGCAAACTTTTTACGCTCGGCACCCGCGATGGCGGCGAGATCCTCATCACCCTGGATGCGGCCAAGGGCACGGAGCTCTGGGTCGCGAAACTCGGCGGCATCCTCGACAACAAATGGGGCGACGGCCCGCGCGGCACGCCCACGGTGGACGGCGATCGCGTCTACGCGCTCGGCGGCGATGGCACGCTGGTGGCGGTGCAGGTGAAGGACGGCAAGGAACTCTGGCGCGCGAAGACGGACGATTTCGGCGGCAAACGGCCGGGCTGGGGCTTCACCGAAAGCGTGACGGTGGATGGCAACCAGGTCGTCTTCACGCCGGGCGGTCCCCAAGGCGCGCTCGTGGCGCTGGACAAAATGACGGGCAAAAAGCTGTGGCAATCGGCCGAGTTCACTGACGGGGCGCAGTATTCATCCATCGTCCCCGCGACGATCAACGGCGAGCCGCAGTACGTGCAGCGCACCATGGAGAGCGTGGTCGGCATCTCGCCGAAGGATGGCAAACTGTTGTGGAAACAGACCTTCCCGGGCAAGACCGCGGTCATCCCCACACCGATCGTGAAGGGCAACCAGATTTACGTCACCGCCGGCTACGGCGTGGGCAGCATGAGCTTCGCCATCGAGAAGGGGAATACGGTCAAGATGGTGTGGGACGAAACAGCGGGCACGAACAAGGTGATGAAAAACCACCACGGCGGCGTGGTGCTGTTGGGCGATCATCTCTACGGCTTCAGCGACGGCGTGGGCTGGACGTGCCAGGATTTCAAGACCGGCGCGCTGGTCTGGGGTGAAAAGGGCAAGCTCGGCAAAGGCGCGATCGCCTATGCCGACGGCCACTTTTACCTGCTCGACGAAGCCACCGGCACGGTCGCGCTGATCGAGGCCACGCCGAGCGGCTACAAGGAAAAGAGCCGTTTCAAGATCGATCCGCAGACGGCAATCCGCAGCCCGCAGGGCCGCATCTGGACGCACCCGACGATTGCGAATGGGCGGCTCTATCTGCGCGACCAGGATCTCATTTTCGCCTACGCGCTGAAGTAGCGAAGGCGGACCCCGTCGGTCAGTGCGCGTCGGTCTTTGCCGAGGGTGAGGAGGTGCGCACGAGGTCGATGAGTTTCGCGCCCGCATAGAGAAACATCGCCGGCCGCAGGAGCGCCGTCAGCAGGCGCAACACGCCGGTAATCAGCGCGCCGATCGGCAGGATGTGGAGGAAGTATCCCGCGAGGCCGGCGATCACGATCGAGTTGGCGGGCGACTGGCGCACCGACTCTTCGCAGTGGTGAATCTGCTCCGAGAGGTTGCCCTGCGCCCGCCGGAGCACGCTGCGGATGCCATCTTCCAAAGTTTCGCCGCCGCCGTTGCGGCCCACAGAGTGTTGGGAGGTCATGGCCGGTTACCAAAAACGGAGTTTGCGGCCGAGGCGGCTGGCCTGTTTCGCGGGGTCCACATCCTTGAAGTTTTCCGCCGCGTCTTCGAGCGCCGAGCGGGCGTGACCGTATTCCTTCTGCACGCGGGTCGCGACTGGCGCGAGGATCGAGTAGAGCGCATCCCGCGCGTGGTCGAGGGGGTCGGAAACGTAGCGATCGCGGAGTGACGGTTCGTGACGTTGGGCCAGTGCATAGCCGACGAGCAGGCCAAGGCCGGCGGCGCCGAGCACCACGGTCCACGGATTCTGGCGGACGTATTGATCGCTCTCGGAATAAGCGCGCTGGGCCTGGTCGCGCACCTGGCTTGCGACTTGTTGCGCCTGGTCGCGGACCTGGCCGGCGTAGTGCTGGGCCTGGTCCCGGAGTTGTTCGGCGGTCTGAGTCGCCTTTTCGCGGGCCTCGCCGGCGTATTGTTGAGCCGTGTTGGCGGCTGCGGGGATGGAGTCTTCGTTCATAATGGTGGAGTGTGTGTCGCACCCGAAATTCGCACCTCGCCCCGCCCGCGGTCGTGTCGCACTCAAGGACGCGTGCCGCTGCGGGTCGTGCGTTTGCGGGGCGTCGGAGAAGGTTTCGCCGGCGACTTTTCGTAGGTTTTGGTCGTCGGCCAGATCAGCCGCCACGGCTGGCGTTTCACCGTGTCGGACGCCGCCTCCAGATTGGAACCGACGGCGCTAAACTGCCGACCGGCGGTCGCAACCGCGGTGTTCGCGTTTTCGGAGGCGCGGCGGAAGTTTTTCAGGGTCACTTCGAGGTCGCGGTTGTTGACCAGCCGGTCGGTGTAGCGCTGCGCATTTTCCAGCGTCTTCGCGAGTTCGCTTTGCGGTCCGGTGAGGTCGGTCAAATTCTCGAGCGCCTGGGAAAACTTCCCGTTGGGCCCGGTGAGCGTTTCCACGTTTTGCAGCGAGCGGCGCAACGGCCCGGTGTCGCTGCTGATCTCGTTGAGGTTTTGTCCAAACTTCCGAAACTCCGCGAACGCGACCGGCAGGTCGGAATCTTCCTTGGTGATCCGGGTCAGGTTCTCCGCGGTTTTTTGCAGGCTCTCCAAGGTCGCGGTCGCCGTCTTCAACACGGGGTCCAGCCGGTCGAGCACCATCGGGACGGCATCCGCGAGGCCGCTGGCTTTCGCGCCGAGAAAATAGTGCCCGTTCGGCGCGAGGCCGCTGGATTCCTCGCCATTGGTGAAGTCGATGACCATCTCGCCGAGCAGCTTGGGCTGGGTCATTTCCGCGCGCACTTTCTGGTAGATCGGCGCGTTGGCGGCGACGCGCACTTCGATGAGCGCCTCGATTTTCGGCGTCGGCCGTTCGCTCTCTGGCACGGGCGAGAAGAGGCGGCGCACCTGCCCGATCTTGCGCCCGGCGAGCAGCACTTGCGCGCCCGGCTTCATCCCGGCGGCATCTTCAAAGTAGATCCGAAATGTTTTCTGCGGAGTGAAGACGCCGGGCGCGCCGAGATAGATGAGCACGCCCACAAAGAGCGCGAGGCTGATGAAAACAAGCAATCCGGTGCGGACTTCCTGGCGTTCGATATTCATGGGGTATTCTCCAGAATCGGGCCCGTACTCGAGCCGGATACAAATTGGGCCACGACCGCATGGTCGTGATCGCGAAAGCGCTCGGGCGGGTCGTCGGCCACCACTTTGCCCTCGTAAAGCATGACCATGCGGGTCGCGATCTTGAAGGCGCTTTCCATCTCGTGGGTGACGATGATCGACGTGGCGCCGATCTTTTCCGTGAGTTCGATGATGAGTTCGTCGACCACACCGCTGATCACCGGATCGAGGCCGGCGCTCGGTTCGTCGAAGAGGATGAGCTCCGGGTCGAGCATGATGCCGCGGGCGAAGGCCACGCGCTTGCGCATGCCGCCGCTGAGTTGCGCGGGCATCTTGTCCAGGGTGTCGGCCATGCCCACGAGGGTGAGTTTGGCGTGGACGAGTTCGTCGATCTCCGCGGGCGATTTGTCGGTGAGCTCTTCGAGCGGTAGCGCGAGATTGTCCCGCACGCTGAGCGAGCTGATCAGCGCGCTGTATTGGTAGACCATGCCGATGCGCTGGCGCATGCGGTTGAGGCGGCGCCGGCTCAGTCGCGCAAGGTCGGCGCCATCGAAAAGAATCTGCCCGCGGGTCGGCTTCAGGATGCCGAGAACGAGGCGCAGGATCGTGCTCTTTCCTCCGCCGCTCTGCCCGAGCACCACCAGACGGTCGCCGCGCGCGATGGCGAGATCCACGCCGAGGAGCACTTTTGTTTCACCAAACTCCAGCTCCACGCCGCGCAGTTCCACGATCGGTTTTTCGGCGTCGGTCTTCATGGTTCGAAGAGGGCCACGAGCACAATGTTGAAGAGCGTGTCCACGCCGATGACCGTGGTGATCGCGGTGACCACGCTGGAGGTGGTGGCGTCGCCCACGCCCGCCGCGCCGCCGCGCACCGTGAGGCCGCGGTAGCAGCTCACGAGGCCGATGATCAGCCCGAAGAGCAGGCTCTTCAGCGCACCGGCGACGATGTCGCGGATGAGCAGGCTCTCCATCGCGGATTCCAAAAAAACCTCCAACGGCAGATCGAATGCCCAACGCGAAATCAGCGCCGCGCCGCACATCGCCATCGCATCGCTCACCACCACGAGGCAGGGCATGAGCAGAAAAACGGCGAGCAGCCGCGGGCTGACCAGGAAGCGCAATGGGCCGAGCCCCATCGCCTCGATGGCTTCCACTTCCTCCGCCACCGTCATCGTGCCGAGTTCGGCGGTGTAGGCCGCGCCGATCCGGGCGGCGAGCATGATGCCCGTCATCAGCGGCCCGAGTTCGCGGGTGAAGGCGATGGTGACCAGGGCGGGTACGAGTTGCTCCTGGCCGAAGGTGCGGAGCTGGTAGCCGGTCAGCAGCGCCATCGTCAGCCCGATGAAAAACGAAACCAACGCGACGAGTGGGATCGAGCCGACGCCCACGCGATCGGTCTGCTGAAAAAAAATGCGCAGCCGAAAAGGGAACCGTCCGCGCAAGGTCGCGTCGCCCATTTCCGCGACCGTATCGACCATCATCCAGAGCATGCTGCCGGTCTGGCGGAGCGCGGTGCGGACGGGCGGGACGAGATTGATCATGCGAAAACGAAAGGGCGCGCCCGCCCAGCCTGAGCGGGGAGGGCGCGCCCGTGGGTGCCGGGAGGCGGGGAGTTAGTAGTTGCGGACGCTGTGGGTTTCGGTGGTGGAGCCCATCACCGGCGATCGGACGGAGCTCGACTCGGTGGTCGTGGTGCTGGTGGTAGCAGGTTCTTTGACGACGGTGGTGCAAGCGACGCACGAGATGGCGACGAGGACGGCAGCGGACAGGCGGATCAGGGTTTTCATACTGTCTGGGCATCGTGTCCGTGGTGCCGGGTGCGCGTATGGAAGTGCGGCAATGCCTCAATTCCGACCCCGCGCAGACAATCGCGCGGGCTCTGCTCGTATTCCCAGCGAACCGGCCCTGCGGCACCGATGCTGCTTTGGAACCGGCTCTCGCGCCGGGGATCCTCCGCGCGCCGGAACCACATCTTATGACCACTCGCTCCGCCGTCCGCTCCTCCATCGAACCGCTCGAAGCCCGTATCGCGCCCGCGCTGCTGGTCAATGGCGCCAACCTCCTCGGCGGCGCCGGCAATCCCTCCACCGGCGAAACGTCGGTGGGCGACAACTCGGTGCAACTCGTGAAGGTGACCACCGGCCAGGCCGTGGTGTGGTTTGACAATGGCGAGATCCTTTCGATTTCCTTCGGGCCGAACGCCAGCATCGAGGTGAAGGGCGACGTGCTCGGCGACGTGGTCGGCAATCTCAACGCGGACGGCACGCTCTCGGATTCCGACAACGACCCGACCAACGGCGAAGACGGCGCCAAACTGCTCGCGAACAATCTGCTCAAATTCAAAACCACGCCGCTCAGCAGCCAGGATGGCAGCCTCGGCAATGTGATCACCGGCGGCTCGATCAGCGGGCTTTCGATCAGCGGCGAAATCCTCGGTGCCTACGCGGGCGACGGCGTTTTCCGCGCGGAGTCCGATCTGCTCGTCGGGGGATCGGTGAGTTCGCAGATCCGTTATGTGGACCCCGAGACCCAGATCCCGACGCGCTTCCTCGACATCAATCCGGTCGAGTCGGGCACGCAGTCGACTTTTGTGTTCACCAAGGTGGGCAGCGTGTTTCAGGCGGGGGCTTCGATCAAAAGTTCCACCATCACGCGCGCTCCGGGGCTCCAGCTTTTCGCCGGCAGCGGCAATCCCACCGGCGCCACGATCACCCTCGCGGGTGCGGCGGGCGGCAGCATTTCCGGCATTACGCTGGAAAGTGCGCTGGTGCCTGCGGGTTCGCCGATCGATACGCCGAGCTACTGGCTCCTCGCGGGCGATGGCTCGAATGGCAAGACCGGCGGTGCGGGCGGCAGCATCACCCAGATCGTGGAAAAAACTTCGTTCGGTCCGGTGATCCTGACTGCGGGGAATGGCGGTAACGGCACCGGCGGCGCGGGCGGTGCGGGAGGGTCCATCGCTGCGCTCGACGTGCAGAGCAACAGCGCCAACTACATCCTCACCGCGGGCAACGGCGGCAACGGTGCGCCGGGCGGCGCGGGCGGCCAGGTGACGAACAACAACTTCACCAACCGCACGCCGGTCTCCGGCATCGTGGTGGGTGGCGATTTCACCGGCGACGGTATCGACGACGTGCTCGTGGTCGATGCGGCCACCGGGCAGATGATCATCAGCACGCAGGACGACCCGAATCCCGGCGACGGCGTCGCCTACGTGAACAACGGCACGTTCAACCAGCTCGTGCAGTTCAAGAATTCGACCAACGTCAACGTCGTGCTCATCGATCCGAGCGGCGTGAGTCCTTCCGACGCCACCGCGGTGGACGTAGACGGCGACGGCAACCTCGACATCCTCGTCGCCTACAAAAATTCGAACAACCTCGCGGTCTTCCTCAACCAGGGCGAAGGCGTCTTTTTCGACCCGAACCTCGGCACCACCGGCGAATACGCCGCGGGCAACCTCAGCCTCGGCTTTGCGCCCGCCAAGCTCCTCGTGAACAGCGGCCTGGTCATCGCGGAAAACACCGATGGCAAAGGCATCCTCCACTACGGCCAGCTCAGCGGCTCCAGCATCGACACGCTGCAATTCGATCTCTCCACCGGCTCGAACGAATTTGCCCGCCCGGTTGCCGACCTCGTCTCCGGCAACAACGAAGTCATCGTCGGGTTCACCGATGGTGTGATCTCGCGCCTGCAGACCCTCGGCATCGATGCGCCGAAGCCTTTCTCCGTCGCCGCCTCCGGGATCACCATCATCGGCGGGATCACCGATCTCGAGGTGGATTCCACCGGCGACCGCCTGCTCGCGTTGAGCAAGATCGGACGCACCGTCGAGGTCATCGACATCAGCGCGGCCAGTTATGTCTCGCTCGGGATGGTCGCGCTTTCAGCCACGGTCGATCCGCTCGTTGCGCATTTCGTCCGCGATGGCGATTCCGCGACGGAGGATGATTTCACGGTGCTCGGCCTGCTGCCTTCGGGCTCGGTGCTCACCACCTATGCGCAGGCGGCGGCGGACAATGATCCCACGACGATCGAGGCCTTCTCGGTGAGCGCCAGCCTGCGCACGAGCACCGTCCTGAAAAACTTCGTGCCGCTTTATAACTCCGCCGGATTCCTCGGCGACGCCGCGCTCGCCGGCTCGAACAACAGCTTCACCTTCACCGCCGATCTGCTCTCCACCAAGGATTACGCGCTGCCCTTCGCGAGCAAGGTGGTGCAAGCCACGGCGGGCGCTGGCGGCAATGGCCTCGACTTGAGCACCAAGCTCATCGGCAAAGGCGGCGCGGGCGGGAGCATCAACGGCATCAACGCCGATGCGAACGAGATCAATCTCACCGCGGGCGCGGGCGGCTCGAGCGTCACCGGCGCGGCAGGCGCGGGCGGTTCGGTGCAGAATCCGGCCACCTTCACCACCGCCTCCGGTTCGCTCATTACCCCGCAGCTTCTCGCCGATGTGGTGCTCGATATCACCGCGGGCAATGGCGGCGCGCCGAGCAGCCCCGGCAAGACGGCTTCGGGCGGCGCGGGCGGTTCGCTCAGCGGGCTCACGATCATCCTCGAGGCGGGCGACATCACGCTCGGCACCGGCCAGGGGGGCAACGGGCGGGGCGGCAACGCGGGCGCGGGCGGAAATTTCGGCAACGTTACCACCCTGGGCAAGGATGGCAGCCTCACCGTGAACACGGGCAAGGGCGGCGATGCGCTCGGAACTCTCGGCGCCGGCGGCGCGGGTGGTTCGGTCGTCAATTTCCGCCACGACCTCACGCTCGATCCCGCCACGGAATTGCTCGAAAACAAATACTCCGTGACCATCGGCACGGGCGCGGGCGGCAGCTCCGTCGGAGGCATCGGGGGAGCGGGCGGCATCATCAGCGGAGCTTCGCTGCAGCTCGACGGTTCGGATCGCACCTACACCGACAACAGCGTCACGCCGCCGCTCGCCGACGCGCAGCGGGACAGCACCGTGCGCATCAAAGTCACCACGGGCGTGGGCGGTGCGGGCGCCACCGGCGGCGCCGGCGGTCTGATCCGCGATTTGTTCAGCACGAGCGTCTTCGATCAGAAAAAGCGCGATGGCTCGATCCTCGGGAACTACGTCGTCGCGCAGATCATCGCGGGAGCCGGTGGCACCGGTTCGGCGGGCGGCGGCGGCGCGGGCGGTGCGATCAATTTCGTCCACCCCGTGTCCGGCATCACCTTCTACGATCCGGACGCTGCGGCCACTGCCAATCCCAACGACCCGGCGAACCTGGTCCCCTTCATCGCCCGCGCTGGTGCGGGAGGCAATGGCAGCACCAAGGGCGGCGCGGGCGGTGCGGTCACCGGCCTCACCTTGCAAAATGCGAAGTTTTCCAGCGGCGCTTCGCTGACGAATACCCAGCTCGATGCGGCGACCATCAACGCCGGCAACGGTGGCAATGGCGGCACGCTCGAAGGCGGTGCCGGGGGCGCGGTGAGTGGGGCCACGATCGGCACCCAGGGCGGTTATCTCTTCGTCCGCGCCGGCGATGGCGGCACCGGCGGAACCAAGGGCGGCGTGGGTGGCGCCGTGGCGTCCAGCACCTTCGGGGTGGTCAGCACCTTTGCCGATCTCGGCCTCGCGGTGCGCGCGGGCCATGGTGGCGCGGGTGCTTCCGGCGGCGGGGTGGGCGGCGCGCTCTCCGGCTTGCAGATCAGCACTCCGCAGAGCACCGACGGCATTTCCGCCGTGCTCTATTCCGGCGACGGCGGCGCGGCCTCTTCCAACAAAGGAGCGGGCGGCAAGGGCGGCGACATCCTCAGCATCAATCAGCTCAAGGACATCAACAGCTCGATCAATCTCATCCAGGCCGGCAACGGCGGCGACAACGCCTTCGGCACCGCCGGGGCGGGGGGCAATATCACCGGGATCAAGACGGTTGGCTTTATCGGCCGCCCGAGCGATGGCACGAACCGCCTGGGCGTCTTCGACCAGCTCGGCGGCAGTACGGAAATCCCGCAGGGCCTCTTCTCCGGCCGCGGCGGCGCGGGCCTGAACGCCAGCGCGCTCAATGGCGCGATCACCAACATTGCCGCGCGCCAGATCGCCGCGATCGCCGCCGCCGTGGACGCGAACGACCACTTCGGCGCCGCGTCGAAAATCACCACGGTGAAGACCGCGCTGATCGGCTTCGATGTGCTCGGCAACGGCGTCTTCAACGGCGCAAACCCCGGCACCGCGAGACCGACCGACGGCTTCATCTTCGGCACCGTGATCACCGGCGTGACGAATCTGCCGACCGCGAGCTACCTCTTCACCAGCTAGTCCGCTGCGGCCCGGTCGCCCGTGGATTGCGTCGGGATTTTCCCTTTTGGGAAATGCGCTGACGCACCACAGTGGGCGACCATGATTCCAGCGCCCACCGGAACGATCACGCTGCTCTTCTCGGACATCGAGGGGAGCTCGAAGAAGTGGGACCAGCATCCCGAGGCGATGCGCGTGGCCCTGGCGCAGCACGACCGGCTGCTGCGCGAGGCCTTCGAGCTGCACGACGGGTTTGTTTTCAAGACGGTGGGCGATGCGTTTTGCGTGGCCTTTGAAACCGCGCAGGATGGGCTCGCCGCCGCGCTCGAAGCGCAGCGCGCGCTGTGGCGCGCGACGTGGGAAGGCATCGACGAGATGAAGGTGCGCATGGCGTTGCACACCGGTTCGCCGGAGCACCGGGATGGCGATTATTTCGGCCAGCCGCTCAACCGCGTGAGCCGCATTCTTTCCTCCGCGCACGGCGGCCAGGTGCTGCTCTCGCTGCCCGCCGAGGAGCTGGTGCGCGACATCCTCCCGCCCGGCGTGGTGCTGCGCCACCTCGGCGAACATCGCCTGCGCGACCTCGCCCGGCCCGAACATCTCTACCAGCTCGTGACGCCCGATTTGCCGTCGCAATTTCCTGGCCTCCGTTCGCTCGAAAGCGTGCCGAACAATCTGCCCGAACAGCTCAGCACCTTCATCGGTCGCGAACGCGAGATGGCGGAGGTGAAGCGCCTGCTCGCCAGCACCCGCCTGCTCACGCTCACCGGCATGGGCGGCACGGGTAAGACGCGGCTCTCCGTGCAGGTCGCCGCGGATTTGTTCGATCAATTTCCCGACGGCATCTGGATGGTGGAATTCGCGACGATCGACGACGCGGCGCAGGTCATCGAGACCGTGGCTGCTGCGCTCGATCTCCGCCAGGAAGCCGACCGGCCGCTCACCGCCACGCTTACCGGCTTCCTTCGCGCCCGCCGTTTGCTCCTCATCCTCGACAACTGCGAGCATGTCGTCGCCGCCTGCGCGCGCCTCGCCGAGACGCTGCTCCGCGCCTGTCCGCAGCTCCGGATTCTCGCCAGCAGCCGCGAGCCGCTCGGCATCGCGGGGGAAACCGCGTGGCCGCTTCCGCCGCTTTCGCTGCCCGGTCACTGGCGCGAGTTGCTCGACGGTTCGCTCAGCACGGAAAAGCTCCTCGAGTTCGAGGCCGTGCGGCTCTTCATCGACCGCGCCTCCGTCGTCCGTCCGGCCTTCAAACCCACGCCGGAAAACATCCCGCTCATCGCCCAGATCTGCTGGCGCCTCGATGGCATCGCGCTCGCCATCGAACTCGCCGCCGCCCGCGTGCGCGTGCTCACGCTCCAGCAGATCATCGAGCGCATCGACGACCGTTTTCACCTCCTCACCACCGGCAGCCGCACCGCCGTGCCGCGCCAGCAGACGCTGCGTTCGCTCATCGACTGGAGCCACGATCTGCTCAGCGAAAGCGAACGCATCCTCTTCCGCCGGCTCGCGGTCTTTGCGCGCGGGCGCACCCTGGAGGCGATCGAGGCGGTGTGCGCCGACGACATTTTGCCGACGTGGGACATCGTCGATCTGCTCACCCAGCTCGTGGACAAGTCGCTCGTCTACGTGGAGAAAACGCCCGAGCACGGCGCGCGTTATTTCGTCCTCGAATCGATCTGGGATTACGCCAACGAAAAGCTCGTCGCCGCTGGCGAACGCGATGCCATTCGCGTCCAGCATCTCGACTATTTCATGGCCCGAGCCGAGCAACTGGAGCCGCTGCTGCGCGGTCCCGAACAGCGCGATTGGCTGGAAGCGATGGAGCTGGAGGACTGGAATTTCCGGGTCGCGCTCGAGACCAGTCTGGAGGTGCCGGGGCAGGTCACAAAGGGAGTGCGCCTCGCCGCGGCCATGCATCGATTTGTGGAAGTGCGCGGCCTCTTCAAGGACGCCCGGGTGAGCCTCGCCGCACTCCTCGCCCATCCCGATACGACTCCGCGCGACGCGATCCGTGCCCGCGGGCTCGCCGCCGCCGGGCGCATCGCGTGGGTCGCGGATGACATGCCCGCGCAGCTCGCGCTCCACACCGAGGCGCTCGAGATTTATCGCGAACTCGGCGACGACGTGGGGGCGGCAAACATGCTCGTCGATCTCGCCTTTCGCGCGATCGTCGATGGCCAGATCCCGGAGGCCGATCGGCTCACCGCCGAAGCGCGGGTGCTCGTGGAGCGCGTCAACGATCCGCGACTCGCCGCGCACTTTCAGCATGTGAGCGCCGTGCTCGCGTCTGGCCATGGTGATCTGCCCGGAGCCCTGGCGCTGGATCAGCAGAGCATCGCCGGCTATCGGCGGCTCGGTGACACCTGGCGGGCGATCATCGTCGCGTGGGCGGTCGGCGTGAATGCCACCGCGCTTGGGCAGTTCGACCTCGCCCGAGTCCATCTCGCCGAATGCCTCCAGGTCGGTCTCGATCTGGGCAATCAATGGGGCCTTTCCTATCCGTTGGAGGCCTTCGCGGCACTCGCGCTCGCCGAGGGCAAGCTGGAGCGCGCCGCGCGCCTTTACGGTGCCGCCGAGGGCCATCGTATCCGCGGAGGACTCGTCACGGGTTCACCCGATCACCCGGCGCTGACCATGATCCGCGAGCGAGCGACGGGCTTTAGCGGCCCCGCGAACGACGCCGCTCGCGATGCCGGCCGTCAGCTCGATCTGAACGCCGCCGTCGCGCTCGCGCTGGAAGGCTGATCAGGGCACCGCGCCTTCCGCCGCATCGATCATCGCACGCCGCTCGGCGGGGACGCTCCAGCGCCAGCGATGCTCTTCGTCGAGCGCGTCGATGGGATCGAAGTAGAGGAACTTGCGCCCCGGCTTCACGCCCGGGCTGGTGAAGACGCTGATGCCGCTCGCGCGGTCGTAATGCTCGGGGCTGTGGACGTCGCGTTTGCCGCCGCCGCCGGGGGCGTCGAGCACGAAGCCGGGCGTATTAAATCCCGCGGTCGTTCCGCGCACATGTTTCTCGAGCTGCTGCGCCGTCGTGACCGTGGTGCGCAGGTCTTCCACGCCGGGCACCATGTCATGCACGTAGACGTAGTAGGGATGCACGTTCACGTAACTGAGCCGGCGGATGAGGAGCTGCATCGTGGCGGGATCGTCGTTCACCGTGCGCTGCAGCACGGTCTGGCAGCGCACATGGATGCCGCGCTCGACGAGGCGGTTCATCGCTTCCTGCGTGACGCCGGTGATCTCGGCCGGGTGATTGAAATGCGTGTGGACGACCACATCCTTGTGCAACGTCCGGCCGCGCTCGACCACGCGGGTGAGCGCATCGACCCATGCGTGATCGCTGAGGATTTTCTGCGGCTGCACGCACAGGCCCTTGGTCGCGTAACGCAGTCGCCGGATGTTGGGCATCGAGAGCAGGCGGTCGCCGATCATCTGGAGATGCTCGGGCTTCAAATTGTAGCTGTCGCCGCCGCTGATCACGATGTCCTCCAAATCAGGCTGCGACTCGATGTAAGCGAACGCCTGCTCCCAGCGCTTCACGTTCGCGCTGAGCTTCAGCTTCGCGACTTCCGGCGTGTCGTTGCCCACCGCGTAGCTGCGGGTGCAAAAGCGGCAATACACCGGGCAGCTATCCTGCGGGAGAAAGAGCGCCTTGTCGCGGTAGCGATGCGTGAGGCCGGGGACGGGCGAGTCTTCCTGCTCGTGCAGCGAATCGAGCTGGAGCATCGGATGATCGGCGCGCTGCTGGGAACGCAGCGGGAGAAATTGGGTGCGGATCGGATCGCTCTCGGGATTCCGCCAGTCGATCAGGCTGAGCAAATAGGGCGAGATGCGCAGGGCCATCGGCGCATTGGCCACGCCGGCCGCGAGGTCCTCGTAAAAGCTCTCCGGCACGAGTGCGCCGAGCGTCTCGCGGAGCTGCCGCGCATTGGTGACCGTGTGCCGGTTTTGAAACGTGTGCGTCTGGAATTCTTCCGCGCTCACCTGCGAGTAAGCGGGGACGCCGCGCCAGAACTCGTCGCGGCGAAGTTCGCGGTGGACCGGCGAACTCAACGGGGCGGAAGTAGTCGCGGCGGTGGGTGGGTCGACGTGGGCGGTATCGATGAACATGGCGGTGGGTGTGGCGTGGGTTTGCGGAAAAAGGATCGCGCTGCCGGGCTTAAACGGCCTTGCGGATGCGGGGTGCAGCGGCGGCCGACGGGGCCGGCGCCACGTGTTCGAGCGCATCGGCGAGGGTGCGCTCGGCGAGCGAAGCCTCCAGCGCTTCCTGCGCGGCGGCGTGGACTTCCGCCAGCATGCGTTTGATGCCCCTGCCGACCGGGCAGCGCAGGTTTGGGCGATGGCGATTCGCGGCCATGGAACGCTGCGGCTCCATCGCGCGATAGATCTCGTCGAGGTGAATGGTCTCGGGATCGCGGCAGAGCGTCGCCCCGCCGCCCGTGCCCTTGGCGCAGCAGACGAGCCCCGCGCGGCGCAGCGTGGACATCACCCGCCGGACGACGACCGGGTTGGTATTCACACTCGCCGCGAGCAACTCCGACGTGACCCCACCGCCGCCCCGGCGGTGCGCGAGCACGGCCAGGATGTGAACGGCAAAGGCAAATCGACAGCTTTCAGCCATAATGCGAGGCCTTATGTAATCGCGCCGGTTACAATCGTCAACTTGCGGTTCGGGGGCCGTCCTACCTCGCGTCTTTGCCGTCCGTGAGCCACTCCAGATTGAACCGCGCGAGCGTCAGGCGACCTCCAGCGAAGTAGCCGGCGCCGGTGCTGGCGCCGCTGGCACCGTAGAAGCAAAGAATGGTGCCGCTTTTCGTCACGGCAAGATCGCTATACATGCTCGGGCCGGGCTCGATCGGTTTGTTCACCGCCCAGGTCTGGCCTTCGTCGTAGCTGAGTTTGACCGAGAGGTTTTTGCGGTCGCGGGTTTTGCCGGGCTCTTCGGCGCCTTTGGCGCGGGAGAGATTGTCGGGATTCGAGAAGAGGATGCGGTTCTTCCCGCCGTCGCTCGCGAGCGAGTAGCGGATGATGCTGGCCATGCAGATCGGCTCCAGCAGCGCGTCGTCGAAGCGCGGCGTGCTCCAACCGGTCGCGCCGTCTTTGCTGACCGTGACGAGGCGGCGGTGCGCCTTCGATTCGCTGCGCACGTTGAGCATCACGCTGCCGTCGGCGAGTTCGAGGGCGACGGCTTCGTTCGGGTTGATCCACTCCTCGGTATTGGGCACGGCGATCTCGCTGGCCCGCCAGGTCCTGCCCGCGTCGTCGCTGAAAATCGTGCCGGTGACGGAGGGCCGATGCGCGTTGCCGCCGGTGCCGGTGGAGAGCCAGACGGGCACCACGAGGCGGCCGTTTTTGAGCTGAATGCCATGATCGGGACCGGTCGCGAGCACCTTCCAGTCGTAGGTCGATTTGAATTTCTCGAACGCGCTCGTGATCTCGACCGGCGTGGTCCACGTCATACCGTCGTCCGTGCTGCGCTGGTAGAATGCGCGCATGTATTCGAGGCAAAAAAGCATGTGGACCGTGCCATCGCGGTCGGCGATCAGGACGGGGTTGTTGTAGGTCACGTCGTTCGGATCGACGTTTTTCATCAACAGCGAAATCGGGTTTTTCGTCTTCGATCCTGGCACGTCCGCGATGCTCTTCGGTGCGCTCCAGGTTTTGCCTTCATCGGTGGAGCGGCGGAGCAGGATGCGGATGTCGTCCCAATCACTCACGCCTGCCGAGCGTTTGCGCGCCTCGCACCAGGCAAGCACGCTGCCCTTCGCCGTCACGACGATGCCGGGGATGTGGTAGATCTGGTAGGCCGGGTCTTCGCCGACGGTGAAGAGGTCGAGTTTTTCGATGAATGGCTCGGCGGCGAACGCGTGGAGCGACAACGCGAGGGTGAGGAGGAACGTGGGGATTTTCATGGTGGCGGTGAGGCGAGTAACCCGAAAACCGCGCCGCCATTGGGCGCGCCGCCGCTTTGCGGTAGGGAAGCCGCGCCGCGGGTTCCTTCGCGGTAGGGAAGCCGCGCCGCGGGTTCCCTTGCGGTAGGGAAGCCGCGCCGCGGGTTCCCTTGCGGTAGGGAAGCCGCGCCGCGGGTTCCTTTGCGGTAGGGAAGCCGCGCCGCGGGTTCCCGCATTTTCTCCGATGGGCATGCCGCCTCGAAGGATGTTTCGCAACCCGCGGCTTCCCTACCGCAGCAGGTCGAGGCAGATGAGTTCTTTCGCGTCGCGGAGGAAAAGGCGGCCGCCGACGTAAGCGGGGTTGCACCACGTTTTGCCGCAGGCCTGGGTGCGACCGAGTTCTTTGTATCCGGCGGGATCGGCGGCGAAGAGGATGAGTTCGCCAGAGTCGGCGAGGACGAGAATGTTTTTTCCGGCGACGAGGAAACCGGCTTCGGCGCGGCCCGCGTCGGTTTGCGTGAAGCCGGGTTGATCCCACGCGACCTTGCCGGTCGCCGCGTCGATGCAGACGAGATTTTTCGCTGGCCCGAGGCCGTAAAGATGATCGCCGACCACCACGGGGCTGGAGAAATTGATCGTCATCTTTTTGTCCACCCACGCCTCGCTCGGGCCGTCTTTTGTCACGCGCGTGGCCACCAGCCCGAGCTGATGCGAGGCGACGAAGACGAGGTCTTTCCACACGCTCGGCGTAGTCACGTTGCGGCCGAGCCGCGTCACGGCCGGGACGCGCCAGAGCAGCGCGCCATTCGCCGGGTCGAGGGCGATGAGCGCCTCGGAGGTGAAGCTGAGAAACTGCCGCACGCCGCCGAACGTCGCGATGAATGGTGCGGCGTAGGCGGTCTGATCGCTCTGGCTCTTCCACACGACTTCACCCGTGGCCTTTTTGAATGCGACGATGCTCGCGCCGGTGGTGCTGCCGACTTGCACGAGAATGTTTTCGCCATCGATCAGCGGCGAACCCGTGGCGCCGTGCCGGCTCGCGCCGGCGGCGGTGCCTTTTTCGCCGATGTAGATCGCGCCGAAGTCGTCGACGAAGTTTTTCCGCCACACCACTTTCCCAGTCGCGGCTTCGAGGCACTGGAACTCGCCCTTCGCCGACTGCACAAACACCTTATCGCCATCTGCCACCGGCGTCGTCCGCGGCCCGGTGCCGAAGCCATCCTGATGTGACGAGAAAATCTTCGCGCTCCACAGTTCCTTGCCGGTCGCCGCGTCGGCGGCGTGGGCCACTTCGGTGGCGTCCTGGTTATCGAGATAAAAAACGCGGCCACCTTGCACGACGGGCGAAGCGAAACCGTCGCCGATCGGAAGGCGCCAGACGGTTTTCGGTTCCGCGGGAAGCGTCAGCGGCACCGGTTCGCCGGCGGGAATTTCGCCGGTGCGAAGCGGGCCGCGCCATTGCGGCCAATCGGCGGCGAGTGAGGTGGAAGCGAGGGCGGCGAGGAGGGAGAAGATGCGGAGGAACATCGGTGCGCGGACTTTGCCGAAGTCGGCTGCCGCGCACAGCCCAAAATGTCATTTTCCAAGACCCACGCGGCTCGACCCCACTCGGGTCGCGGCTGCTGCTCCTGGTGGCCGGGAGCCCACGCGGCTCGACCCCACTCGGGTCGAGTGCTCGACCCGGAGGTCGCCGGCGTCCCGCTACTCCTTCGCCGCCGCCACCGCCGATGCGCGGACCGCATCGAGGAACGGCTGCAACTCCTTCACGAGCTGTGCGAAGCCTTCCAGATTGAGCTGCTGCGCGCCATCGCTCAGTGCTTCCGCGGGGTTCGGATGCACCTCGACGAGCAGCCCGTCGCAACCGACCGCGACCGCTCCGCGGCAGAGCATCTTCACCAGGTCCGCGCGGCCGCAGCCCTGCGAAGGATCGACGATCACCGGCAGATGGCTCTCCTTTTTCGCCGCGGCGACTGCCGTGAGATCGAGCGTGTTGCGCGTGTAAGTCTCGAAGGTGCGGATGCCGCGCTCGCAGAGGAAGACCTGCGAATTGCCCTGCGCCATGATGTATTCCGCGGCGAGCAGCCACTCGTCGATGCGCTCGCTCAGCCCGCGCTTGAGCAGGATCGCCTTGCCGCTCTTCGCTGCCGCGATCAGGAGCTGGAAGTTCTGCGCATTGCGCGCGCCGATTTGCAGGATGTCCGCGTGCTCCGCCACCTCGTCGACGTGGTTTTCGCTGAGCAACTCGGTGATCACTTTCAGCCCGGTCTCCTTTTTCGCGAGGGAGAGAAGTTTCAGCCCTTTCGACCCGAGTCCCTGGAATTCGTAAGGCGACGTGCGCGGCTTGAAAGCTCCGCCACGCAGGATCGTCGCGCCCGCCGCTTTCACCGCATGCGCCGTCTTCAGCAACTGCTCCTCGCTCTCCACCGAACACGGCCCCGCCATCATGCCGAAGTGACCGCCGCCCACCTTCACGCCATCCACATTCACCACCGTATCCTCCGGATGCGACTCGCGGCTCACCATCTTGTAACGCTTCTGCACCGGCATCACCTGCTGCACCTGAGGCAGCGCCGTGAGGCTCTCCAGATTCACATGCGTGCGCTCATCGCCGATCGCCGCGATCACCGTCTGCTCGGTGCCAAAAATCGGCCGCGGGTCATACCCGAGCTTCTGCACTTCGGCGATCACTTCATCGATCTGTGCGGTGGGCGTGTGGGGGCGGAGGACGATGATCATTGCGGGGAGAGGTTGAGAGTTGAGGGCTGAGAGTTGAGAGGATGAAAGCGCGCGCGAGGCGAAAGGGGGATGTTCGTCTGCCGCCCGCCGCATTAAGGTGGCCGAGCGTTGTAGGGGGACGCCTCTCAATTGTCACCACTCTACCGCTGACTTCTCGCAGACTCGAATCTCAACCCTCAACTCTCAACTTTCCCCCACTCATGCAGGACTTCACCGCCGGCGCCATCTCCGCCACCCCGAACCGCACCCAGACCAGCGGCAGCCCCGAGCTCGACGAACAAATCCGCGCCCTCGTCGCCGCCTCCGGTTGCGAAAAGAGCTGCGACCTCATCGAGGAGATGATCATCACCGCCCTCAAGCTCGGCAAAGACCAGACCACCACCGCCGATCTCAAGCTCTTCAACCGCTCCCTCAAGGAACTCCGCTACGCCGCCCGCGTCTTCGCCCCCTACCGCCACGTCCGCAAAGTCGTCGTCTTCGGCTCCGCCCGTACTGCCGAGACGGCGCCCGAGTCCCTCGCCGCCGAACTCTTTTCCAAAAAGATCGTCGAACGCGGCTACATGATCATCACCGGCGGCGGCGACGGCATCATGGGCGCTGCGCAAAAAGGCGCCGGTCGCGAAAAGAGCTTCGGCCTCAATATCCGCCTCCCCTTCGAGCAGCAGGCGAATGCCACCATCCACGGCGACGCCAAGCTCGTGAACTTCAACTACTTCTTCACCCGCAAGCTCAACTTCGTGAAAGAGACCCATGCCGTCGTGCTCTTTCCCGGCGGCTTCGGCACCATGGATGAAGGCTTCGAAGTCCTCACCCTCATGCAGACCGGCAAGGCCCGCATCATCCCCGTCGTCCTCGTCGATAAACCCGGCGGCCGTTATTGGGAAACCTGGCGCCGCTTCATGCAGGAAGATCTCCTCGGCCTCGGGCTCGTCTCGCCCGACGACTTCAAATTCTTCAAGATCACCCACGACATCGACGCCGCCGTCGCCGAGATCGAGCACTTCTATCGCAACTACCGCAGCTACCGCTGGGTCGGCCCCCGCATGGTCCTGCGCCTCACCCACCGCCTGACCTCCGCCGCCGTCGCCCAACTCAACACCGACTTCGCCGAGATCATCGAACGCGGCGAGATCGTCCAACGCGATGCCCTCTCCGAGGAAGCCAACGAACCCGAACTCGCCGCGTTCCCCCGCCTCGTCCTGCAACCGCACCGGCGCAACTTCGGCCGCTTCCGCATGCTCATCGACGCCGTCAACGCCGCCGAAGTCGCGTAGGCCCATTCGCCATTCCCTTTCGCCCGCCCGTGGGCTAAGCAACCCGTGATGGACGCGCCGAACGAATTCCAGCCGCTGATCGACGAAATCTTCCGCGACAAAGTGCGCTGGGCTCGGCTGGAAACGCCCGAGCGCAAGTTCGTCGATGGCCTCACTCTCTTCGAGGAAGTCGTCGTCCGCATGCGAGGCGGCATCCGCGCCCAGTTCCCCGAGTTTACCGCCGAGCAGATCGAGACCGAACTCTCCCGCCGCTTTGCTCGCCTGCGGCAGGTCCAGGAGCACGGCTTCTACTCCCCCGCACCGCTCCCGTGAACGCCACCAAAGCCGTCTGCGTAATCCTTGATGGCCTCAGCTCCGCCGGAGTCGACCACATGGTCACCGGTGGCCTCGTCGCCAATGCCCACGGCATCGCCCGGTCCACCAAAGACGCCGACATCGTCATCCAGCTCTCCGGCGACGCCTTCGATCGTTTCGCCCGCGCCCTGCCGGATGACCTCCAGTTCGATCCGCAGATTTCCTTCGAGACCATTACCGGTTCCCAGCGGCAGATTGTGGAAGTCCGCGGCTCACCCTTCCGCATCGAGCTATTCTTTCTCGGTCGCGACGCGCACCATCAGGAGCGTTTTTCCCGACGCCAGTGGCGGCACCTTCCCGACCTCGAACGCCAAGCCTGGATTGCCACCGCCGAAGACATGGTCATCCAGAAAGTCCGCTGGAACCGCGACAAAGACCGCGACGACGCCCGCAATATCCTCGCCGTGCAGGGCGACGCCCTCGACTTCCCCTACATCGAGCGCTGGTGTGGTGAGCACGGCACGCTCGACCGTCTCAACGACCTCCGCCGTTCCATCCCCCCGATTTAGCCCGCGCGGTTGAAGACCGGTGGGATCGAGCAGGACAAGGAGAATGGGACGGACCCTTCGTTCACAGCGGCTTTGGCTTTGCGGATGGCCGGGCGGGGAGCCCGGCCAGATGAGCTGCCGGGCGGGGGAAAGTTCGGTGAGACGTTATTCACATTATCGGGTTTGACCCGCGCCGTAGCTTCACTACCCATGCGGCGCTCCCTTTGAATCTCGTCGCTTCCTCTCTCCGCCGTCCGCTCACCGTCCTGGTGCTGGTGGTGGCGGTGTGCCTCGGCGGGTGGCTGGCGGTGCAACGGATGGCGCGGGATATTTTTCCGCCGCTCGGCATCCCGACGATCTATGTGGCGCAGCCTTTTGGCGGGATGGATCCGGCGCAGGTGGAGGGCTATCTCACTTACTACTACGAGTATCACTTTCTCTACATCACGGGGATCGAGCATGTGGAGTCGCGGAACATCCAGGGGGCGTCGATCATGAAGCTGCAGTTCCACCCCGGCACGGACATGAGTGCGGCGATGGCGGAGACGGTGGCGTATGTGAATCGGGCCCGGGCGTTCATGCCGCCGGGGACGCCGGGGCCATTCATCACGCGCTTCGATGCCGGGAGTGTCGCGGTGGGGCAGCTCGTATTTTCCACGGAAAATCCAGCGCGGACGGTGGGGCAGATGCAGGACGCGGCGCTGAACTCGGTGCGGCCGCTCTTTGCCACGCTGCCGGGCGTGTCGGCGCCGCCACCCTTTGGCGGGAGCGCGCGGACGATCGTGGTCAATGTGAAGCCGGACCGGATGCGGGCGCTCGGGCTTTCGCCGGATGAAATCGTGCAGGCGGTGACGCGCTCCGATGTGATCAGCCCGAGCGGGAACATGAATCTGGGCGACCAGTATCCGATCGTGCCGGTGAATGCGGTGCCGAAGAATTTCAAGGATCTGGAGGGTGTGGTGCTGCGCAAGACGGGGCAGGGGGCGGTGTTCGTGCGGGACGTGGCCAGCGTCGATGACCAGGCGGACATCGTGACGAGCTACGCGCTGGTGAATGGCCGCCGCACCGTCTACATGCCGGTGACGAAGCGCGCGGATGCGTCGACGCTGGCGGTGGTGGAGCTGGTGAAGGCGAACCTTGGGAAGTTCAAAAGCGCGGTGCCGGACGATGTGAATGTGACGTTCGAGTTCGACCAGACGCCGGTGGTGCTGCGGGCGATTCACGATCTGGTGAAGGAGGGCGCGATCGGCGCGGTGCTCACCGGGCTGATGGTGCTGGTCTTTCTCCGCGACTGGCGCAGCGCGCTGATCGTGGTGGTGAACATCCCGGTGGCGCTGCTTGCGGCGGCGCTGGGGCTGTGGGTGAGCGGGCAAAGCATTCACCTCATGACGCTCGGCGGTCTCGCGCTCGCGGTGGGCGTGCTCGTGGATGAAGCGACGGTGGCGGTGGAGAATATCCACGCCCACCTCGAGCGCGGGGTGCCGCTGGCCCGCGCCGCGCTGGAGGCGACGCGCGAGACGACCGGGCCGCGGTTGCTGGCGATGCTGTGCATTCTCGCGGTGTTCACGCCGGCGCTTTTCATGACCGGCGCGGCGAAGGCGCTCTTCACGCCGCTGGCGCTGGCGGTGGGCTTCGCGATGGTGGCGTCCTATTTCCTGAGCAGCACGCTGGTGCCGATCCTCAGCGTATGGCTGCTGCGCAGTTCCCGGGTAGGGTGGGCGTCCCGCCCGCCGGTCCGGGCGTCTCGCCCGGACGAACTTTCGTCCTCTACGCCAACCATCATTCACGATCCCGCCGGCGAGACGCCGGCTCCGGCGGGCGGGCCGCCCACCCTACCCGAGAGGGGCGGCTACGCCGCTCTGCTCCGCGCGGCAGTGGCTGCGCGCTGGGTGTTGGTGCCGGTTTATCTCTCGGTCGCGGCGCTGGTGGTGTGGATCATCGGTGCGCGGCTCGGCGTGGAGATTTTCCCAAAAGCGGATGCGGGCCAGATGGCGCTGCGGGTGAAGGCGCCCACGGGCACGAGACTCGACCTCACCGAACAACTGGCGCTGCGGACGCTGGAAATCATCAAGCGCGAGGTGGGCGCGGAGAAGATCGCGCTGACCATGGGACTCGTCGGCGTGCATGCGTCGAACTATCCGGTGAACCTCATCCACCTCTGGAACGGTGGACCGGAAGAGGCGTGGCTCGCGGTGCAGTTTAAGCCGGACGCGGGCGTGCGGATCGAGGCGCTGCAGGAAAAGCTGCGCGGCGTTTTTGCCAAGGAGTTGCCGACCGCGCGCGTCGCGTTCGAGCCGAGCGACATCGTCACGCGGGTGATGAGCTTTGGCTCGAGCACGCCGATCGAAGTGGCCGTGAGCGGGCCGGACCTCGCGGTGAACCGCACGCACGCGGAGAAGATTTTTGCGAAGCTGAAAGAGTTGCCGGAGCTGCGCGACGTGCAGTTTGCGCAGACGCTCGACTACCCCGCGGTGAACGTGGAGGTGAACCGTGAGCGCGCCGGCTTGCTCGGCGTGCAGGTGAACGACGTGACCCGCGCGCTGGTCGCGGCGACCACGTCGAGCCGCTTCACGCAGCCGCTGTATTGGAACGATCCGAAGACCGGCGTGAGCCTCAGCGTGCAGGTGCAGATTCCGCAGGCGCAGACGAAGTCGCTCGAAGACCTGCGCAACGTCCCGATCGAAGCCGGCGACAGCACGGTGCTGCTGCGCAACGTGGCGAGCCTCACGCCGGGCACGGCGATCGGCCAATATGAGCGCTACAACATGGCGCGCGTGATCAGCATCACGGCAAATCTTTACCACGCCGATCTCGGGTCTGTGGCGCGGAAGATCGAGCGGGTGATCGCGGACGCCGGCGCGCCGCCGCCGAAGACGAGCGTAGCACTGCGCGGCCAAATCGTGCCGCTGCGCGAGCTGCTCGATGGTTTCGGCAACGGGCTCGTCGTGGCGATCGTCGTCGTGTTCCTGCTGCTCGCGGCGAATTTCCAATCGCTCCGCCTCGCGCTGGCGGTGATCTCCACCGTGCCCGCGGTACTCGCGGGCATCGTGCTGCTGCTCTGGATCACGCGCACGACGCTGAACATTCAATCCGCGATCGGCGCGATCATGGCCGTGGGCGTGGCTGTGGCGAATGCGATCCTGCTCGTGACTTTCGCGGCGCGCGCGCAGCGCGAAGGGGCGACGGGCGCCGAGGCTGCCGTGACCGGCGCGGCGAGCCGTTTGCGGCCGATCCTCATGACCAGTCTCGCGATGACCGCCGGCATGGTGCCGATGGCGCTCGGCCTCGGCGAAAGCGGCGAGCAAATCGCGCCGCTCGGCCGTGCCGTCATCGGCGGCCTCGCCGCGGCGACGTTGGCCACGCTCTTCATCCTGCCCGCGGTCTTCACGCTGCTCGCGCCCCGCGTAGTGCGTTCGCCTTCCCTCGACCCCGACGATCCGACCAGCCCGCACTTCCCATCATGAAATTGAACCACGAAATAGGCGAAATAGGCGAAAGCAGCAGAGTGAGAATTTCTGTTCCGTCGGCCATACGCGTGCTCTTCCTTTCGTCTATTTCGTTTATTTCGTGGTTCTCCCTCAGCCAGGCAGCCGAGCCCACGCCAGTGAAGGTGGTGCCCGTGCAGCGCGGCGATGTGGTGCGTTATGTGACGGTGCCGGGGAATCTGCGCGCGAATCAACAGGCGACGCTCTACGCGAAGGTCGCCGGTTATTTGACGAAGGTCGCGGTGGACAAGGGCGACGCGGTGAAGGCGGATCAGGTGCTCGCGGAGATCGAGGTGCCGGAGCTGATCGCTGATTTGAAGAAATACGCCGCCGACGCGCGGGTAGCGGAGATCGAGCTGCGGCGGCTGACCGACGCACAGAAGAAAGCCAGCGACCTCGTGATCCCGCAGGCGCTCGACAAGGCGCGCGGTGCGAGTGACGTGTCGCTCGCGAATGTGCAGCGCACCGAGACGCTGCTGCAATTTGCGCGGATCACGGCGCCCTTTGCCGGCGTGGTCACGGCGCGGTTTCTCGACGATGGAGCGTTTGTGCCGACGGCGACTTCCGGCGGCTCGGCGCAGACGGCGGCGATCTTCACGGTGATGGATTACACGACGATCCGCGCGCAGGCCGCGGTGCCGGAACTCGACGCCGCGCTGGTCCTCGCCGGGCAGCCGGTGAAGGTCATGCCCGAGGCGCTGGGCGGGAAGGTGATCGAGGCGACGGTGACGCGCTTCGCCCACGCGATCGACGAGGCGACGCGGACGATGCTGGTCGAAGCGAGCCTGCCGAACGACGACCTCAAACTCCGCCCCGGCATGTATGCCACGATGAAGATCGGCGTGGATGAACACAAAGCCACGCTGACCGTGCCCGTGGAGGCGCTGGCCATGGAAAAGACGAACGCGTTCGTTTTTAAAGTGGCCGACGGCAAGGCGAAGAAGACGGCGGTGACGCTTGGTTTCAACGATGGCGCGCGGGCGGAAATCCTGACCGGCGCGGCGGAGAATGAAGCGGTGATCCTCGTGGGCAAGGCGACGTTTACGGATGGGCAGCCGGTATCACCGGAGGTGGTGAAATGAAGGCGCGCGTCGCGATCTGTGGATTGCTCGCCGGGGCGTGTGCGGCGCTGGCGGCGGAGAAGCCGCAGCCGATCAATCTCGCGGCGGTGATGCGACTCGCGGGCGCGCAGAATCTCGACATCCAGATCGCCGAGCAGCGGCTCGTCGAAGCGCAGGCCGCGCACGAGCAGGCGCTGTTGCAGTTCTTTCCGTATGTGGCGCCGGGCGTTTCGTTTCGCCGGCATGAGGGGAATATCCAGACAGTCGATGGGCAGATCATCGAGACGAACAAACAGAGCCTCGCGGCGGGTGCGACGGTCGCGGCGCAGCTCGAGCTGGGGGAGTCGATTTACAAGACGATGATCGCGCGAAGGCTGGCCACGGCTTCGCAATACGCAGCGGAGACGCAGCGACAGGAGAGTGTGTTTCAGGCGGTGGCGGCATTCTTCGAGCTGGTGCGGACGAAGGCGGCGCGCGGGGTGGCGGCGGAGTCGGTGCGGATCGCGAGCAGCTACGCGGGCGAACTCGGTCGCGCGGTGGAGGCGGGGATCGCGTTCAAAGGCGACGCCTTCCGCGCGGAAGCGCAGGCCGAGCGCAACAAACTCTCGCTGCGCCAGGCGGAGGAGCACCAGCGCATCGCAGCGGCGAGGCTCGCGCAAACGCTGCACATTTCCCCCCTCGTGGAGCTGGTGCCCGAAGGCGGTGAACCGGCGCCGCTGCGCTTCGAGAGCCTGATGACTTCGCCCGAAACGCTGGTGGCCGAGGCGCTGGTGCAGCGTCCTGAATTAAAGCAAAGCGACGCGCAAGTGGCCGCGGCGCGGAAGGCCCGCGATGGGGCCAAGTATGCGCCGTGGATCCCGACGGTGCGCGGCGAGTATGGGAATGGCACGCTGGGCGGCGGGACGTATGAAGACGGCGTGGGGAATTTCCGCGAGAGCAGCGACTACGGGGTCGGGCTCTCGTGGCGGATCGGACCCGGAGGGCTTTTCGATCGTGGCCGCATCCGCGCGGGCGAGGCGCGGTTGAAGACGGGTGAGATCGAACAGGACAAGCTGCGCGACGAGATCACGCGGCAGGTCGTGGAGGCGCATGCGCGAGCGCGGTCGCTCGCGGATCAGATCGGCTATGCGCGCAAGGCGCTGAGCGCGGCGGAGCAATCGCTGAAGCTGGCGCGGCAGCGGCAGCAATTCGGCGTGGGGGAGGTGTTGGAAAACATCCAGGCCGAGCAGGACCTGACGCGGGCGCGGCTCGATTATCTCAACTCGGTCACGGAGCAAAATCGCGCGCAATTTTCCCTGCAAAGGGCGACCGGGCGGATGGCGGCCGCGAGCCGATAGCCTGCGGGTTTCGTCGCTCTCGCGTGGCGGGGCTTTGGCGGGAAAAACAACGAAAACGTCACGGTTCTGTCATCTGTTCGTAACATTGGCTCCAGAGTCTCCGCGTTCCCGCTTTCAAACGCGTTCTACCCCGACCCAAACCCACCTCATGAGGACCCTTCGCTCCCTCCCTGTGGCCGCCGCAGCGCTTTCGCTCTGCTTCCTCGCCGGCACGATTTGCTCCCGCTCTGCCTTCGCCGGCGACACGGCGGCGGCCGCCGGAAAACCGATCATCGAAGCTGCCGAAGGGAAGCCGCTCGGCGACCGGATCTGGGCGCTGCCGACGCTCTATAAAAACGATGATTCGTCGTTCCTGAATGAATTCCGGTTGGTGGGCCGGGCGCACTTCGATGCGTTCACGCTCGATTCGGACGTCGGCAGTAATGAGGACTGGATCGTGCGCCGCCTGCGGATCGGCGCCAAGGCGCGATTCTTTCACAATCTGTATTTCCACACCGAGGTGGATCTCAACGCGCAGAATCCGGACCCTCTGTATTCGCGGCTCACGGAAGCGAATCTCGCGTGGAAGTTCAACGACGCGGCGACGCTCAGCGTGGGCAAGCTGGGCGTGAACTTCACGCTCGATGGCGCGACTTCGTCGAATGAGTTGCTGACGATCAACCGCAGCAATCTCTCGAACAATCTATGGTTTCCGACCCGGTACTTCAGCGGAGTGGCGGTCAACGGGAAGATCGGCCAGTGGCAATACAACACGGGCTACTTCAGCAGCGGAACGGAGACGCCCGAGTTTGGCAACTTCGACGCGGGTTACTTCTGGCTCGGCAGCGTGGGTTACAACTTCGGCAAGGCGCTGGGCGTGAAAAAGGCGCTGCTGCGTGCGGATTATGTCTATAACGATCCGAACCTGGAGAATAATGCGACGCGGCCTTTTGAGCAGATCGGCGCGCTGGTGTTTCAGCTCGACGCGGGGCGCTGGGGCTTCTCAGCGGAGGTGGACGGCGGGGTGGGCTTCGGCACGCAGAGCGATGTCTGGGGCGTGAATGTGATGCCGTGGTTTAATATCACAAAGCAATTGCAGGCGGCGGGTCGCTATACTTACGTGGCGAGTCAGGATCCCGGCGGTGTGCGCATGGGGCGCTACGATACTACGGTGACGAGCCGCCGCGGAGATGAATACAGCGAGATCTACGGGGGGCTGAACTACTATGTGTACGGCCACCGGCTGAAGGTGCAGACCGGCGTCTCCTATGTATCGCTGGCCGGAACGCCGGGAACGAATGACGAATACCACGCGTGGCAGTGGACCACTAGTCTCCGCATTTCCTTCTAGCATTACGGCGCGCCTGCCTTGTCACCTGATTGTTTCGGAGGCTCCACGCTATCTCCACAAACGTGGCGTCGATTGTTTGACAAGTGTCGGCGCGAAATCTACGACCATTCACCCGAGCCGGGCTGCACGACGTGGCGCGGCCCACTTCGCCCGGACGTAGGACATCCTAATGCCAACCTCCGCCGCCGGTCCCCTGCGCGGCCCGCGCAGCTACTCCACCAAACCAAACCTATGACCCTCAAAATCAAATCGACCGTGGCCCTGATACTGGCCACGATGCTCTCCGCGACGTCTCTCATGGCGGAGGTGGTAAAAGTGGACGCCGCCATTGCCGCTTATCAAAGGACCAGCGGCGTGACCGGCAACCTGAATTCGATCGGCTCGGACACGCTGAATAACCTGATGACGCTGTGGGCGGAGGGGTTCAAGGCGGTCTACCCGAATGTGAACATCCAGATCGAGGGCAAGGGCTCGTCGACCGCGCCGCCGTCGCTGATCGAGGGCACGGCGCAGCTCGGACCGATGAGCCGCGAAATGAAGGCGACGGAGATCGACGCGTTCGAGAAGAAGTTTGGTTACAAGCCGACGGCGTTCAAGGTGGCGGTCGATTCGCTGGCGATCTTTGTGCACAAGGACAATCCGCTCAAGGGGCTCACGATGCAGCAGGTGGACGGGATCTTTTCCTCCACGCTGAAGCGCGGCGGCAAGGGGCTGGAGAAGTGGGGCGACCTCGCGCTGTCTGGCGAGTGGGCGAGCAAGTCGTTCTCGCTCTACGGGCGCAACAGCGCGTCGGGTACCTACGGCTATTTCAAGGAGCACGCGCTGGATAAGGGGGATTTCAAGACGGGGGTGAAAGAACAGCCCGGTTCGTCCGCGGTGGTGCAAGGGATCGCGAGTGATCTTGCCGGGATCGGTTATTCGGGGATCGGCTACAAAACGGCGAGCGTGAAGGCCGTTCCGCTGGCGGAGAAGGGCGAGAAGTTCGTGGAGCCCACCTATGAGAATTGCCTGAGCGGCGACTATCCGATGGCGCGCTTCCTCGTGGTCTATGTGAACAAAAAGCCGGGCGCGCCGCTCGACAAGCTGACGTCGGAATTCCTCAAGTTCGTGCAGGCCAAGGAAGGCCAGGAGATCGTGATCAAGGATGGCTACTTTCCGCTCCCGAAGACGGTGGTGGACGAGGAAGCCAAAGCGCACAAATAGAAACTCGAAGCTCAAAACTCGAAATCCGAAATCCGAAATCCGAAACAATCTCGAAAGGTGGGAAATGGGTGAAGTCAGGAAACACGCGGCCCCGGTTTCCACGGGGTTTCTGACTTTTCGGATTTGTTTCGTCTTTCGAGATTCAGATTTCGAATTTTAACCCCAATGGCTCTCCCGCGCACCCCTCCCGATCCGAATCGCTTTCAGGCGTCGAAGCTGACGCTGCTCGTCGATCGGTTCATGACCCACTTCATCAAAGTGGGCGGGGTGCTCGTGGTCACGTCGGTGCTGGGAATTTTCGTTTTCATCCTCTCGCAGATCCTGCCGCTGGTGCGAAACGCGGAGGTGAAGGAGGTGCAGAGCATCGCAGCGGGCAAGGGCGACTACGCGGTGATCGGCGCGGACGAGTGGTCGGCGCTGCCTTTTCTCGCGGAGCTGAGCGGGAAGATCCACTTCGTGGATGCGGTGCGCGGGACGGAGGCGCGGGTGGTGGATCTCGGGCAGGTCTTCACGGCGCTGGACTACGATGCAAACATCCAGCAACTCGTCGGCGGCACGGCGGATGGGAAGTTCGGCTTCATCAAGATCGACTATGGCTCGACGGCGGACGATCGCGGCGTGCAGACGGTGACGGGCGACGCAAAGCTCGGCCCGCTCTCCGCGATCGGGCGGGCCGGCGCAGCGATCACCTCCGTGGCGCTGGGCGGCGGCGGAGACAGCAAGCTGATCGGCGTGATCCAGGCCGGAGAAGGCAAGTGGTCCGTGCATGCGGTGCGGCTGGCGCGGAAGCGCTCACTGATGGGCGGTGGCGAGTTGAAGGTGGAGCAGGAATCGGAGGTCACGGCGCTGATTCCTGGCCGGCCGGAGACGATCCTGGTCACGGCGCAGGCCGATGGGATCGTGGTGACGACCGCGGATGGTACGGTGCATTACCTCTTCCGCGAAGGGGAGCAGTTCGAGCTGCGGCAGAGCTTCAAGCCTTTCGCCGACCGCAAGAATCCGCGGATTGCGAAGCTGGATTTTCTCTTCGGCGATGTGTCGCTCGTGATCACCGGCGAGGAGGGCGAGAACCGCGTCTTTTCGCTCTACCGCCAGCCCGGCGCGGACAAGCGGACGTTTGGCGCGACGAAGCATTTCGCGGCCCTGCCGGGCGCCGCGACGTTCTATAACTCGAGCCTGCGCAACAAAGCCTTCCTCACGGGCAGCGGGAAATTCGCGAGCCTGCGCTACAGCACCACGGAGACGGTGCGCTGGGAGCAGGAGCTGCCTTTCACCGTGGACAAGGCGGTGATCGGCGGGAAATACAACCGGCTGCTCTTCCTCGATACGGAGGCGAAGCTGCACGTCTACGACCTGCACGATCCGCATCCGGAGACGAGCCTGAAGGCGCTCTTCGGCAAGATCTGGTACGAGGGTTATCCGGGGGCGAGTTACGAGTGGCAATCGACTGGCGGCACGGATGATTTCGAGCCGAAGCTGTCGCTCGTGCCGCTGATCATCGGGACGTTGAAAGGGACGCTCTACGCGATGCTTTTCGCGGTGCCGATCGCGCTGCTCGCGGCGGTTTACACCTCGCAGTTTCTGCATCCGCGGCTGAAGTCCGTGGTGAAGCCGACCATGGAGATCATGGCCTCGCTGCCCAGCGTGGTGCTCGGGTTCCTTGCTGCGCTCTGGCTGGCGCCGCTCATCGAGACGCACGTGCCCGGGATCATCGTCTGCATCATCCTGGTTCCCACCTCAGCCCTCGCGTTTGGTTATCTGTGGAGCCGGCAGAGCATCCAGATTCGGCGGACGATTCAGCCCGGTTACGAGTTTCTCGTCTTCCTGCCGATCCTCGTCCTGGTGTGCTGGATGGGGTGGAATCTCGGGCCGGAAATCGAGCGGATATTCTTCGTGGTGCGCGATCCGGCGACGGGGGAAAAGATCGCCGATTTCCGGTTGTGGTGGCCGCACGTTTTCGGCGTGAGCTTCGAGCAGCGCAATTCGCTCGTGGTCGGTTTTATGATGGGTTTTGCGGTGATCCCGATCATTTTCACCATCTCCGAGGATGCGCTCTCGAACGTGCCGGTGGCGCTCGTCTCCGGTTCGCTCGCGCTCGGCGCCAGCCGCTGGCAGACGGCGATGCGAGTGATCCTGCCCACGGCTTCGCCGGGAATTTTTTCCGCGCTGATGATCGGCCTCGGGCGCGCAGTGGGTGAGACGATGATCGTGGTCATGGCCACGGGGAATACGCCGGTGCTGAGCTGGAACATCTTCTCCGGCATGCGCACGCTCTCGGCGAATATCGCGGTGGAGCTGCCCGAGGCGCCGCATCACGGCACGTTGTATCGCACGCTTTTCCTCGGTGCGATGCTGCTCTTTCTCACCACCTTTCTCGTCAACACCGTGGCGGAAGTGATGCGCCAGCACCTGCGCGAAAAATACAAAACCGTATGAGCGCACCCGTTCTCGAAAAACCGGCTCCCGCCGCGCCGCGCCGCGTCACCCACGCGGGGCCGAAGCGCACGGCGGGCGAGGCGAAGGTGTGGCTGACCGCCGTGGGGTTGAGCGTGGGCCTGCTCATGGTGGTGGGCCTGCTCTACGTGATCGTCGTGAATGGGATCGTGGTCTTCTGGCCGGCGCGGGTGGCGCAGCTCGAGATTCGGGCGGATTCGGCGTTCGTTTTTGCGGAGCAGAAGCAGATTACCGGCCGGATCGTGAAGCAACAGGAGAAGGCCGCGGTCGAAGCGAAGGTGCGCGCTGCGGCGCTGCTGCGCGGCGACCGGCTGATGGAGATCCAGCTCTACGTGGGCAACAAAGACGCGTGGGGGCAGAACTTCGTTTTCGTGGATGAAAGCGCGGTCGCCTCGACGTCGTATCCCCGCGATTTGATGATCATCGAGCGCGTCGAGTACGGCGAAGCGATCGGTACGCCGGTGGCGTTGAAAGCGAAGGACGGCACGACGACGCCGGCCAGCGATCCGGCATTCTTAGACAAGCTGCTGGCGGCGGCGCGGGAAGTGTCCGCGCGGCGCGATGAGATCCGGCACATCGAGAAGGATCGCATCGGCGCGATCAATGCGCGGATGGAGCGCCTCAAGCTGCAACAGCGCGGGCAGGCTTCCGCCGCCAGCGACGAGAGCTTGCAAGCGCTCCAGGCCGAGTACGAACTGCTGGCCAAAGCCGCGGGCGATCTCCGGGCGCGGCAGGACGAGGTGCAATTCATTTACCGCCTGCCGGCCGGCGCGGAACGGACCATGTCGGTCGGCCAGATCATCGACTGCTACTTTCCCAATCAGCTGACCGTGGTGCAGCGGGCGGGCCGGTTTCTGCACAATTTCTGGATCTTCCTCACCGACGAACCGCGCGAGGCGAACACCGAGGGTGGCATTTTCCCGGCGATCTTCGGCACCTTCGTTATGACCCTGCTGATGAGCGCGGCGGTGGTGCCCTTTGGCGTGATCGCGGCGATCTATCTGCGCGAGTACGCGCGGCAGGGTTTCGCCGTCCGCGCGGTGCGGATCGCGGTGAATAATCTCGCGGGCGTGCCTTCCATCGTCTTCGGCGTTTTCGGCCTCGGGTTCTTCGTTTATTTCGTCGGCGGCTCGGTCGACCGACTCTTCTATGCGCTGCGGCTGCCCACGCCGACGTTTGGCACCGGCGGCATTCTCTGGGCCGCGCTCACGCTTGCGCTGATGACCGTGCCCGTGGTGATCGTGGCCACCGAGGAAGCGCTCAGCGCCGTGCCGCGCGGGATGCGCGAAGCGTCGCTGGCCTGCGGGGCGTCGAAGTGGCAGACGATCCAGCACATCGTGCTGCCGAGCGCGGTGCCCGGCATCCTCACCGGGCTCATCCTCGCGATGGCGCGCGGCGCCGGCGAAGTCGCGCCCCTCATGCTCGTGGGCGTGGTGAAGCTCGCGCCCAGCCTGCCGCTCGATTTCACCGCGCCCTTCTTCCACCTCGAGCGCAAGTTCATGCACCTCGGTTTCCACATCTACGATCTCGGCTTTCAATCGCCGGACTCCGAAGCGGCGAAGCCGATGGTTTTCGCGACCACCTTCCTGCTCATCGTGCTCGTGATCCTGCTCAATCTCAGCGCCATCCTCATCCGGGAACGAATCCGCAAAAAATACCAGACGGCGGCATTTTAGAACGCCATGCTCCCCGCACACTCCAAATCTCGACCGATGCAACCGGGTAAAACCATTTCCTCCGCACCTGCCGCTGAACCGAAAGCCCAAACGGAAACGGACACGAAGTACATCCAGATCAAAAACTTCAGCTTCCACTACGGCGCGAAGCAGGCGCTCTTCGACATCGACCTCGATATCCCGGAGAAGCAGGTCACCGCCTTCATCGGGCCCTCGGGCTGCGGCAAATCCACGCTGCTCCGCAATCTCAACCGTATGAACGACCTCGTGGATGGCGTGCGGCACGCCGGCGACATCGCGGTCAAGGGCGTGAGCATTTACGATCCCGATGTGGAGGTGATCAGCCTGCGCAAACGCATCGGCATGGTTTTCCAGAAGTCGAACCCTTTCCCAAAATCGGTCTACGAAAACGTGGTCTACGCGCTGCGCATCGCCGGCCAGAGCGACAAACGCGTGCTCGACGAAGTGGTGGAATCCGCCCTGCGCGGCGCGGCGCTCTGGGATGAAGTGAAGGATCGTCTCGCGGACAGCGCGCTCGGTCTTTCCGGCGGCCAGATGCAGCGGCTCTGTATCGCGCGGGCGATTGCCAATTCTCCCGAGATCCTCCTCATGGACGAACCTTGCTCCGCGCTCGATCCCATCGCCACGAGCAAGGTCGAGGATCTCATCCACACGTTGAAGCGCGACTTCACGATCGTGATCGTGACTCACAACATGCAGCAGGCCGGTCGCTGCTCGGATCAGACCGCGTTCTTTTATCTCGGAAAACTCATCGAGTATTCCCCCACCGAGCGAATTTTCACAAATCCTTCGCAAAAGCAGACCGAGGATTACATTACCGGGCGTTTCGGCTGATCGCCGGGCCTTCACCGCTAGCCACCTTTTCCTTCCATGACCCACTTTTGGGAGCAACAACTCACCGACATCCGGGAACAACTGCTGATGATGAGCGGCCTCACCGAGCGGAATCTCTCGGTCGCGATGCGCGCCCTGGTCGAGCGTGACGACAAGCTCGCCGACACCGCCGAGGCCGAGGACGCGCAGGTCGATCAACTCGAAGTTCACATCGACGAACTCGTCATCAAATTCATGGCCACGCACGGCCCGATCGCGCGCGATTGCCGGCTAATGCTGGCCGCCTCGAAGATCTCGAACAACCTCGAGCGCATCGCCGACCAGGCGACGAAGATCGCCCGCCGGGCGCGCGACTTGAACACCGAACCGCTGCTGCGCCCGCTCATTGAAATCCCGATGATGGCCGACATCGCGCAGGAAATGTTGCGCGACAGCATCACCGCGTTCGTCGACGAAAACTCGGAACTCGCGGTCGAGATCATCGCCCGGGATTATTCGGTGGACAGTATCAACAAGCACTTCGCCCGCGAACTCACCGAGGCGATGATGGCCGATCCGAAGACGATCACCCGCGCGCTCAGTCTCATGACCGTGGCGAAAGCCATCGAGCGCGTCGCCGATCACGCGACGAACATCGCGGAGGAAGTTTTTTACCTCTATCGTGGCCAAAACATCCGACATGAGCCTTCGCTGAAGCAGGCCGGGCGGCACGAAGGACCGGCGGCGGTGTAGGGGAGCGGCAACGTCCTCGATTCCGCCGGCGGATGTTCACTGTCGCCTGCGGGCTGGGGAAGTGCTGGCCCCTCGGAATCAACGCTTTTGTTCGAGCGGATTCTTATAATTCTTCAGATCGTTGAGGGGCGGGCGTGGGGTGGGTGTGGCTCTGAAACGTGCCTCTTCCTTCTTCTGCTCAATCTCCTCTGGGGTCGGCTTTTTCTCGCACGCGCAAAGGAGTAACGCGGCGAGCAAGGGGAGCAGCACTTTCATCGCGTGACCGGATAGCACGCCGCCGCGGGAAGGTTAATCACAAAAGCGGCGCGGCGCGGTGGGTCGACCGCAAATCAGGCTCGTCAGCGTCGGGAGCGCCGCTACTTTCAGGGGATGAAGACTGCCGCCCGCGTCGTCTCCCTCGCGTTGTGTTTCCTGATCGGCGGCTGTGCCTCGCGCGCGCTGCCGAAGTATCAGAAGCCGCTCGCCCGCGCGCAGTTTCAGACCGTGCGGACCACGGCTTACACACACACCGAGGGGGATCATCTGCAATACGGCAACCGCAACGCCTCCGGCGGGCGCCTCCAATTGGGCGCGTTGAAGAGTGCTGCTTGCGACTGGTCGCGCTGGCCCGTGGGCACCATCTTTCGCATTCAGGAAACGGGCGACACCTACGTCGTCGACGACTACGGCTGGGCGCTCGCCGGCACGAACACCATCGACCTCTACAAACCCTCGCGCTCCGCGATGAACGCCTGGGGCGTGCGCCGCGTGCATCTCGAAATCCTCGAGTGGGGCGACACCCGCCGCAGTCTCGCGATTCTCACCCCGCGCGCGAAGCACGCCCACGTTCGCCGTATGCTGGACGGCCTGCGCCGGCGCTACGCCGAGCTGAGCAGCCCTCTGCCGCTCACGCCGTCCGCGGTCGCGGCTGGCGGACTCCCACCGCTGGAAGCCGCAGCGCCACCGCACGCGCCTCTCGCGGAAGAGCCGCCGGTGCGAGCGGTCGCCGTGAATGCCCCGGCGGCCCGATCGAGCGCCGGAGGTTTTACCCCGGCGCGGCCGCTGCTCACGCCTTTTGTCGAATCCGCTGCCGCACGCTGACCCACGCTCAGGGTGTGCTCATGCGCCGGGCAAATCGCCGGTCGGGGGTAGTGAGATGCTCCAAGGAAAAATTACGTGGCGGCGATGCCGGCTCAACTCCGGACTTGTGAGCCGGTGGCGAAACGGGCGACGAAACGCAGCAGCGTCGGGAGCACGCTGAGGAGAAACCGCGCCGCGAAGTAGAGCACGCCGACGCCGATCGCGAGCGGCGTGTGTTCGAGAAATGCCGTGTCGCGAGCGCGCGAGAGTCCTTTGACCTGCGGCGGATCGCTTGGCAGAAAGGCGATCGGCACCTCCGTATCGAGCGCGGCCGGCGGCACGTAGAGATCGCCGCGCTCCAGCAGCACCTCGCCGCGGCGCCCGTCCGGCGCGGTGTAGGCCACGCGATAGGCTTCGACGATGACCTCTCGCCGCACGGGAAGAACCCAGCGCATGGCGGGCGGGAGAAAATCGCGAAACTGCTTCATCGGCACGCGCTCGAAGGCGACGAGCCGGCCCTGGATCACTTCGGCCTGCGCCCACAAGCGCGTGGTTTCGATGCCAGATTTCACGATCCACGCGATGGCCGCGACCGCTGCGATCGTGAGCAGTGTGCGGACCGCGGCGAACGGCTTGCGCGGCGGCTCGACGGGTGACTCGTCCGGTGGTTGCTGCGACCGCGAGGCGAGGAGGTGTTCCTCGAGATCCGGGCGCCGGGACAACTTCCGCTGCGCCTCGGTCACCGGTCCCGCGTAACGGCGCGGCAGATCCTCCGGGGCGCGGCGGATGATCTGAAAAACGACGCCTCCACAAACGGTCAGTCCGAGTCCGCGTTCGGGCAACCACACGGTGCCCTCCTCGAGCAAATCTTCATCGGTGGGCTTGCTCGCAGCGCTGTCGGTCTCGTCGGGAAACGGTGTGTCCGCCGCGTCGTAATTCGTCCACAGCGCTAGCCCGTGGGGCATGAGCGTGAGCAGCACTTCGTCGAGCGGCGCGCTCAGCGGTCGGCCGTTCCAAAGCAGATCATCGCCGTCGACTGAAACCTGGCGCAGCCGCTCGGTGCCGTCGGTGGTAAAGTGAAACTCCATTTCCCACGCGTCGTCAGAGCCCGCCGTCAGCCGGTCTTCGTGGTAAGCCGCCAGGGCGATGTTCTGGGCCGCGAGGATTTCGGTCACTTGCACACGCGTGAGGCCGGGCGCGATGCCGTGCCAGCCGGCGGCTTGTGCGAGATCGATGGGGGCGGATTCGGACATGGGGGAAGGCTGGCGAATCTTTTTGGCAGATCGATCGCGCGTTGGCAATCCGCGGCGCGATCAACCCTGCGCGCGCTTCGCTTTCTCCTCGAAAAGCGCCGCGAGAATGAACAGCCCCACCGCGATGCAGATGCAGCTATCGGCCACATTGAAGGCCGGCCACGGATCGGCGAAGCGGACATGGAGATCGACGAGCAGGAAATCCACGACGTGATGATGGATCAGCCGGTCGGTGACGTTGCCGAGGATGCCTGCGACGAGCAGCGCCACGCCCACGCGGGAAAGCGTATCCTTGAACACGCCGCGCGCCGTGGCGATGAGCAGCCCGATGAAGGTGACCACCGAGAGCACGACGAAGAACCAGTTGTTGCCGCGCCCGATGCTGAAGGCCGCGCCGGTATTCGCCCAGTAGACGAGGTGAAACCAGCCGGGGATGACCGCGATGTGTGCATCGGGATAGATCGGCGGCCATTCGTGGCCGAGCGCGAGGCGGTTCACGATCCACCACTTCGTCGCCTGATCGAGCGCGTAGAGCGGGAGCGCGATGGCAAAGAGCAGCTTCATGGGGCGCGAACCCTCCCCGAGAGGGCCGCGCCGTGGCAAGCGGCAAGTGGGCGCCGGGCGGGGAGCCGTTTATGGCTGCGGCGTGAGCGTCACGGAACCGGCTTCGTCGATCCCCAGAAAGAAGCCGAACGCGGCCTGCTGTTTCTGGAAGATCACGCCTTGAAACCTCGTCCGCGCCTGGCTCACCGGGTGGATGAAGCTGCCTCCGAATCGGCCGGTCGCGGCCAGATTGCCGCCGTCGGCCTGGCCGCCGAGGGGGCCGTAAGGGAGGAGCAGATGGACCGCGAGTTTCTCGGCGCCGCGATCGATCACGCTCACGACGGTTCTCGTGCTGATCCTGATCGTGCGGCGCAGGCCGGGGTCGGCGAGGTTGCCATCGGTGAAGACGACCGCGGCGTCGCTCTGGCCATTGTTCATGGGCGCGCCGGTGAAAGGATTGACCTGCGCCTCGACGCGCTTGATGACGAACTTCGAGCCGAGCAGATCGGCTCGGATGCCGTCTGGCCAGCCGTCGGGGTAGTGCCGGGCGTTCGAGTTTTCCGGCTGGAACCATTGCACGTCGAGGGCATCGAAATCGCTCACTGCCGCGCGCTCGCGGAAAAGCACGGGGCCGCTGATCGAGCCCTGCCGGGCGGCGAATGACGCGTAGAACGGCCAGCCGTTGGTTTTCGACAGCGCGTTGGAGCAGGAGACCGGCGTGCCGTCGGCCAGCGTCCCGCTGAGGACGGCCACGCCCTGAGCATTCACCCGGAGCACGCCGATGCCGTCGCCTTGCGGATATTCGCTGGCCGAGCGCGCCTGGGCCGCCGGCGACTTCGCCGCAAAGACGACGGTGTATCGGCCGAGCAGCGCGGCTGGCACATTCATGTATGGCGGCGGCGGGTTGGGCTTCGAGGTGTAGAGCGCGCGATCCGCGGCGATCACCGCGAAATCCGCTCCGCTTTCCTGAAGGGTAGCGGAGAGCGTGTCCGTGCCCTCGCTGACCGCGAGCTGCAGCGCGAGGGTGAGCGGGGGCAGATTCTTGCGCTTCAGCTCGAAGCTCGTCGCGGCCGTTTTGCCAAACGTGGCCGCGCCGCTTTTGTCGAAGCTGCCGCGCAGCGCATGAGGCGACCCGGCCAGTTTCAGGCTGCCGGTGAAGGCGCCCTTTTTCCCGACGACGACCCGCAGCACGCCGGTCTTTTCGTTCCCCACGGCGGTGCCCGGCGCGGCCTGCACGAGCCCATGGTAAGTGCCGAGCGCCCCATCGTAGCTGGTGAGGGCGATCTGGAAGGTGGCGGGGTCGCTCGTGCTGTTTGCATCGGCGTCGTCGTGCAGGATCACCGTCGCGGTGGCCGTGCCGCTGGCGGTCGGATTAGGCGTGAAGGTCAGTGTGCCATTCGGAGCGATGGCCGGGGCGACGGTGAAAAGCGATGGCCGGTCCACGGTCACGGTGAAGCGGAGCAACTGCGCGCTTTCGGCAGGTGCGCCGGGAGTGATGTCCGTGGCCCATTCCGCAACGATCTGCGGGCCGCCATCTGCACCGATCGCGATGTCGGGGCCGGGGGTGAAGCTCGGGGCGTCGTTGTTCACGAGCTGGTAGGTCTCCCCGCCGGTGAAGGCGCCAGTGAGCGGGTTGCCCACGGCATCGGCGATCCCGGAGTTTGCCGTCAGGTCGAGGCGGAGGGTCCCGCCGGAGGCGAGCGAACTCACGGTCACTTCGTAGCTCTGGCCGTTCACGGTAGTGACGGCACCAATCGTCCCGGCGGCGCTGCCCGTGGCCGTGAGGGCGAAGTCCCCAGCGTCCACGCCCGCGACTTCCTTGTTGAAGGTCACGCGAAATTTTACGCTGCTCTGGCTCGTGGTCGCGGTGGTGGGAACCATGCGCGCGATGGAGCTGACCGCGGGCTCGAGGCCATCGACCAGCACGCCGGTCGTGGGGAAAGCCGGCAGGGTGAGAGCGGCGGCGTTGCTCGCCGCGTCGCGGATGGTGCCGCCTTTGAGCGTGAGGCTGGAGGCCACGGCGATGCCATCGGTGTCCTGCTGCCCCGCGGCCACGATGTAACGGAAGATGAGCGTCGAAGAACTGCTGCCGGAGACATAGGCCGCTTCGGCAGGCCCGCCGGCGGCGAGCGTGATTGCGAGGATCGGCGTGCCCCCGGTAGTCACGACATTCACGATCTCGGAATAGGTGACGGTGAAGTTCAACCCCGCGTCCTTCGCATAAGTGCCATTGGCCGGCGCGCTGACAGAAAGCACCGCCGGAGCCACGGCATCAATGAGCACTCCCGCCGTGGAAGGAACGCCATTCAGCGTGAGGATCAGATCGTTGCCAGCGGCATCACGCAGGGTTGCTCCACTCGCCGCGATGCTGCCGCCCAGCGTGATACCGTCCGGATCCACATGGCCCGCGACGACCGTGAAACGGAAAAGCAGCGCCGTGGTTCCGCTACCGGAAACGTAATCAGCGCGGATCGCGCCGCCGGTGTCGAGCGTCACCGGGAGATAAGGGATGCCGCCGGTGGTGGCGACGTTGGCCGCCTCGCTGAGGCGCACGGTGAAGTCGAGTTTTTGCCCGCTGATATAGATGGCATTCGCCGGGACCGTAACGCTGGTGACCGCCGGGGCCGAGTGGTCCAACGTATAAAGATCGCCGGTGGTAAAGCCGCTCGCGATGGCATTGCCCGCGAGGTCCGCGATGCCCGTGCCATTGGCCGCGAGATCGAGCCGCAACGTGCCGTCGCCGGTGACTGGATCGAGCATGACCTTGTAGACCGTGCCACTCGTTGCCGTGAGGCTCGCGATGGTGGCATTGACCGTTCCGGTCGTGGTGAGAATAAAGGCCGCCGGAGCAACGCCGGTAACGTTTTCGCCGAAGGTGACGGTGTACTCGAGGGCGGCCGCGGTCGAGTTGGCGCTGCCCACACGCGCGATCGATGCGACGGTCGGGACGATCCCGTCGACGAGCACTGCGTTCGTGGCGTTTACGTTATTCAAAGCGAGCACCGCATTGTTGCCCGCCGCGTCGCGGAGCGTCCCGCTATTCAGGGCGATGGCCGAGGCGAGGACGAGGCCCGTTTTGTCGGAATGGCCGGCGGTGACGGTGTAGCGGAAAGTCAGCGAGTTGGTGCCCGAGCCGGAGAGATAAGTGGCATTCGCCGCACCGCCCGCATCGAGGGTGACGGCGAGGCGGGGCAGGCCGGCAACCGTGACGTTTTTGGAAAAGGCGACGGTGAGGTCGAGCTGGCTGCCGAGCTTGTAAGTGGCGCCGGGTGGCACATTTACGCTGAGCACGGTGGGGGCGACTCCATCCACGAACACTCCGGTGGGATCGGCGACGTTGTTGAGCGTGAGCGTTGCGCTGTTCCCCGCGCTGTCGGAGACCGAGCCGCCATTCAGCTGCAGCGCCGACCCGATGGTGATGCCATCCGGATCCAAGGTGCCCGCCGCGACGATGTAGCGGAAGACGAGCCCCGTCGTGCCGGTGCCGGAGACGTAATTGGCATTCACGATCCCGCCGGTATCGAGCGTGATCGGAAGACGCACCGAACTGGTGGCCGCGACGCTTTCGGAGAAGGTGACCGAGAAGTTCAATGGATCGCCGACTTTGTAAGTGCCGGGGGCTGGAGCGGTGACGCTGACGACCGTCGGCGCCACGGCATCGATGGTGTAGAGCTGGCTTCCGATGGCGCCGGTGGCGAGGGCGTTCCCAGCGGCATCTGCGATCCCGGTGCCGGTGGTTTTCAGGTCCAGTCGTAAGGTGCCCGTGCCGGAGATCGAATCGACGGTGACATCATAGATCGCGCCGCTCACTGCGTTGATGGCGCTGATGTTAGCCAGCACAGTGCTCGTGGTCGTAAGGATGAAATCCGCGGGATCCACTCCGCTGACCGCTTCGCTGAAGGTCGCGCGGAAAGTAACCGCGGCGAGATTGGTCGAAGCGGAGGCCGGTGCCTGCCGGTTGATCGAGATCACGGTCGGCGCGATGGCATCCACGAGGATGCCCGTCGTCAGCCCGATGCTGCCCAAGGTGAGCGTGGCATTGTTTCCACTGGCATCGCGGAGCGTGGCGCTATTGAGCGAGATGGCTGATCCGACGGCGATGCCGTTGACGTCGGAATTCCCGGCGACCACAGGGTAGCGAAAGGCGAGAGCGGTCGTGCCCGTGCCCGAGATGTAAGTGGCGCGCGCGGCGCCGCCGGTTTCGAAAGTCACCCCGAGGGACGGAATGCCACCGGCGGCATTGACCGTCACGGCTTCGGAGAAGTTGACGGTGAAGTCGAGGTTCTGACCGGCCGTATAGGTTCCGTTGAGTGGCAGCGTCACGCTGGTGATCACCGGGAGCACCGCATCCACGAATACACCCGCGGTGGAAGCCACATTCCTCAGCGTCAGCGTCGCGTCATTGCCCACTGCGTCGCGGATGATCCCGCCATTCGCTTGGATCGCCGCGCCGATGCTGATGCCATCGGGATCGGCATTTCCCGAAACCACGGTGTAGCGGAAGGTGAGCGTCGAGGAGCCTGAGCCGGAAAGATAAGCGGCGTTCACTGTGCCGCCAGAATCGAGGGTGATCGGAAGGCGCGGGGTGCCCCCGGATGTGACCACCGTCACCGCCTCGGAGAAAGTCACGGTGACAGTTAGATTCTGGGTGCCGAGATAGGTGCCATTGGCCGGAACTCCGACGCTATTCACGACCGGCGACATCCGATCCACGGTGTAAGGTTGGCCGGCGGTGTAACCGCTGGTCATGCCATTGCCCGCGAGGTCCGCGATGCCGGTGCCGCTGCTCTTCAAGTCGAGCCGCATCGTGCCCTCTCCCGTGACGGCTGAAATCGTCACCGTGTAGGTCGAAGTCGTGACCGGGGTGATGTTCAGGTTCAACGCCGCGACGGCTCCCGTGGTTGTGAGCACGAAGTCCGAGACATCGACGCCGGTGACAGGTTTGCTGAAGGTCACCGTGTAGCCAAGGCTGGCGTTATTCGTGGGGCTGGTCTGCACCCGGTTGATCGAGGCCACCGTCGGCGGAGTGGCGTCGACGCGGATGCCGGTCGTCGAACCGATCCCAGTAAGAATGAGCGTCGCGTTGTTTCCCGCCGTATCGCGCAGAGTGCCTCCGTTCAGGGTGACGCTGGACCCAGCGGTGATGCCGGTGGAGTCGTAGTTCCCATTGACTACCGTATAGCGAAAGGTAAGGACCGACGTGCCGGAGCCGAAGAGGAAATACGCCCGCACGAAACCGCCCGTATCCAATGAAACGCTGATATAGGGTGTCCCGCCACTCGTCGTGACGGTCAGGCCCTTGGAATAGGTCACCGTGAAATCGAGATACTCGCCCGCGCCGTAGTTGCCGTTCGCTGGGAGCACCACCGAGCTGACCAGCGGCGCGACGACATCAATGGTAATGGTCAGGCCCGGGGAGGCCGCGCTCACGTTACCCGCGGCGTCGATGGCTCGTGCGGTGACGGTATGATTTCCCTGCGAAAGGTTACTCGAAAGGATCGACCAGTTTCCGCCGGCCGCCGGGCCACTCCCGAGCACGGTGATTCCATCGGTATCGTAAAGTCTGACCGTGCTGCCCGCTTCGGCCGTGCCGGTGAAAGTTGGCGGGTTGACGTTGGTGAGGTTGTCGCTGCCGCTCGTGCCGCTGTCCGAGCCCGCCGCGAGGCGGGGCACGCTCGGCGCACCCGGCGCCACGTTGTCGAGAGCGGCAAAATTGATTGCCTGGAGGTCGTCGAGGAAGACGTAGCCGAGGCTGTCGCCGGTGGTCAGCGGCACGACGCTGAACGCGGACACGCCGGTGAAACTCACGTTCGCCGACACATCGAAGGTGACTAACTGCGCATCGTTCACCGTGGCCGTGAAGGTCGCGCCCGCGATGGGATTTCCCACCGAGTTCAGGCCGGTGAGGACGACGCTGCGCCCGGCAACCGGCGTGGTGCCCTGGACGATCTCGACATTCAATCCCACCGATCTCAGATCGAAGGTGGATTGATCGTTCGCCGTGACCTTGACCGCGTTGAAGTCCGCGGTGCTGCCGTCGCTCCGGCGGATGGCTACCCCATTGCTACTGCCCACGGCGCCATCCCTGACGTCCACGCTCGCGAGGATCGAGCCGGGGGAGATGGCGTTGAAGTCCCACCCGGAGACATTGCTGGCGGTGATTCCGGGAGAAGCGGCGCTGGAGCTGGCGACGACCGTCTGGGTGGGAACCGAGTTAAACGTCGTGACCCCGCTCGTCGGCGTCGCGGCCCGCGCGGCGCTCAGGAGCCACAGGAGCGCGAGGACCGCCATCCCGACGTGCCACCCGGTAGAATCAACCGCTTTCGCGGACAATCCTGGATCAAGCTGCGAGCGCGGGTGAAGAAGCATGGGCGGCCGACCACATAGCCGTTCCCATGCCCACGCCTCGCCGCTGTCTCCGGAACTCGAGTCGCAGCGTTCGAGAAGAGCGGCATTTTCCCGACGCTTTCGCGAGGCCGCCAGCACGCGGTTTACTCGAGGTGGAATGTTACCGAACCAGACTCATCCATGCCCATGAAGAAGCCGAACGCGGCTTGCTGCTTCTGGAAGATGACGCCCTTGAACGTGGTCTTCACCTTGCTCACCGGGTGGATGAAGCTGCCGTCGAAGCGACCTGTGGCGGCGAGGTTTCCGCCATTCGCCTGGCCGCCGAGCGCGGAGTAGAGGAAGAGCAGATTGACCGCGAGTTTTTCGTCGCCCCGGTCGAGCACGCTCGCGACGGATTTTGCGTCGACGCTGATCGTGCGGTGCAGCCCGGGATCAGTGATGTTGCCATCGGTCAGATCGGCACTGGCCTCGCTGTGCGTTCCGATCATCGGCTGGCCGGTGAAGGGATTGAACTTTGCGGCGGTGACCTTGAGCGCGTACTTCGAGCCGAGGATGTCGGCCTTGATGCCGGCGGGCCAGGCGCTCCGGTAATACTCGCCAGTGGGGTTGGCGGGTTTGAACCAGCGCACGTCGAGCGCATCGAAGTCGCTGACCCCCGTGCGATCACGGAAGAGGACGGGCCCGCTGATCGAACCCTGGCCCCGTGCGAGCGCAGCGTAGAACGGCCAGCGATTCGTTTTCGATAGCATGTTGGCGCTGGAGATCGGCGTGCCATCCGCCAGCGTGCCGGTCAGGCGCACGGTGCCGTATTTGTTGACCCGGAGGATGCCGGCGCCGCTGCCCTGCGGATATTCGCTGGCCGCGCGGGCCTGGTCCGACGGCGCCTTGGCGGCGAAGACCACGGTGTAACGGCCGAGGAGCGCCTTCGGCACGTTGACGAACGGTGCGACGGGTTTCTTCTTCGTGGTGTAGAGGAAGCGATCCGCGTCGATGACCGCGAACGGTGCGCCCAGCTCGGTGAGCGTGCCGAGCAGCTTGTCGGTGCCGCCGCCCACGTCGAACTGCAGCGCGAGTTCCAGCGTCGTTTTGCCTTTGCGCACGAGCGGGAGTTTCGCCGTCTTTGTCGGGCCGAAGGTCACCGCGCCAGCCTCGTTCACATTCCCCTTCAGCGTGAAGCGGGCGCCCGCGAGCTTGAGCAATCCGGTGAAGGTGCCCTTCTTCGTCATGTTCACCCGGACCACCCCTGCGCGATCGTTTTCGAGCGTCGTATCGGGCGCAGCCTGCACCAGGCCATTGTAGATGCCGGCCTCTTCCTTGAAGGTCGTCACGGCGAGCTGGAAGGTGATCGGTGCGCTCGTATCCGCGCCGCCGTCGGTCGCGCCGCTGTCGTCTTTCAGCGTGACGGTGACGGTCGCCGTGCCGCTCGCTTTCGGCGCAGGCGTGACGGTGAGCGTGCCATCCGGCGAGATCGTCGGCACCGCGCTGAAGAGCTCGGGCTGATCGACCGTGACGGTGAAGGTGAGCAGTTGATCGGCTTCATCTTCCGCACCCGCGCTGATGGCGGTGGCCCAGTTCGGCTTGGTCACGACGCCGGCATTTTGCGCCACGGAGACGTCGCCGCCGGAGGTGAAGCTCGGGGCGCGGTTGGCGACGAGATTGAACGTCTCACCGCCGGTGAAGGCCGCGATGAGGATGTTGCCTGCGGTGTCTTCGATCCCGGAGTTGCTTTGCAGATTCAGCCGCACGGTGCCGCCGCGGATGAGCGAAGTCACAGTCACGTCATACGTGGTGCCGCTCACTGCGCTGACGCTGCCGATGGTGCCACCCGCCGTGCCGGTGAGCGTGAGGTTGAAGTCGCCGCTGTCCACGCCGGTCACGCTTTCGCTGAAGGTCACGCGGAAGGTCGCGCTACTCAGGCTGGTCGTGGAGGTCGTGGGCGTTTTGCGCACGATGGAACCCGCCGTCGGCGCGCGCCCATCGACGAGCACGCCCGCGGTGTTGAAGGCCGGAGTCGAAAGCTCCGCGTCGTTGCCGCCGAGATCGCGGAGGGTGCCGCCATTGAGCGCGATGCCGCTGCCGACGCTGATGCCGTCGGGGTCCTCATGGCCCGCGAGCACGGTGTAGCGGAAGGTGAGCGTCGTGGAGTCACTACCGGAGACATACACCGCCTGGCCTGGGCCGCCGCTGGTGAGCGCGATGGCGAGCGATGGCACGCCGCCGCTGACCGTCACGGCTTCCGCATAGGTCACTGTGAAGTCGAGCGTCTGGCCCTCAGCGTAGGTGCCGCTGGCCGGTGAACCGACGGAGGAGACCGTCGGCACGATCGCATCGACGAGCACACCCGCGGTGGAAGGTAAGCCATTCAAGGTGCGCGCCAGATTGTTACCCACCGCGTCCTTCAAGGTTCCGCCATTCGCATTGATGCTGCTGCCGAGCGCGATGCCGGTGAGGTCGAGATTACCGATCACCACGGTGTAGCGGAAGACGAGCGCATTCGTCCCGCCGCCCGAGACGTAGATCGCCTGCACCACGCCGCCGGTGTCGAGCGTGAGCGGGATGAAGGGCGTGCCGCCGGTCGTGTCCACGGTCGCTGCTTCATCGAGGTGGATCGTGAAGTCGAGGTTCTGCCCGGCAACGTAAGTGCCATTGGCTGGGACGCTCGCGTTCGCGATGGTCGGCGCCGTCTGGTCGAGCCCGTAGCTTTCGCCGCCGGCGAAGCCGCCTTCAATCGCATTGCCCGCCACGTCGGCGATCCCGGTGCCGCTGGCCGCGAGATCGAGACGCAGCGTGCCGTCGCCCGTGACCGAGCTGAGCGTGACGGTATAAGTCGAGCCATTCACCGCGGTGATGCTGGCGATGGTTGCATTGGCAGCGCCCGTGCGGGTGAGGATGAAATCCGAGGTGCCGACGCCGTTCACGTTTTCGCTAAAGGTGATCGTGTAATCGAGACTCGGTGCATTCGTGGAAGCCCCGCCGACGCGGACGATCGACGAGACCGTCGGTGCCACGCCATCGACCAGCACGCCCGTCGAGGAGGCCACGTTGTTCAGCGCGAGCGCCGCATCGTTACCCGCGCTGTCGCGGAGGGTGCCGCCATTCGCGGCGATTGAGCCGCCGAGCGTCACACCATTCGAGTCGAGATTGCCGCTCACGATGACATAGCGGAAGACGAGCGCGCTCGTGCCCGAGCCCGAGACGTAGCTCGCGCTCACCGTGCCGCCGGTGTCCAGCGTCACCGCGATCCGCGGCGTGCCCGTGACCGTCACGGCCTCGGAGAAGGCCGCGGTGAAGTCGAGCGCGTCGCCGATTTTGTGCGTGCCATTCGCCGGCAGGCTCACGCTGACCACGCCGGGCAGGATCGCATCGACGAGCACCCCCGCCGTGCTGCCCACGCCATTCAGCGCGAGCACCGCATCATTGCCCGCGGCGTCCTGGATCGCGCCGCCATTGAGTTGCAGCGCCGTGCCGAGCGTGACGCCGTTCGCGTCGAAGTCGCCGCTCGCGATCGTGTAGCGGAAGGTCAGCGCGCTCGTGCCGTTGCCCGCGATGTAGCTCGCGAAGACGGTGCCGCCGGTGTCGAGCGTCACCGCGATGCGCGGCGAGCCCGTGACCGTCGCGGCCTCGGAGAGGTCCACCGTGAAGTCGAGATTCTGCCCCGCGACGTAGCTCGCATTCGACGGCGTACTGACGCTCACCACCGTCGGTGCATTGGTGTCGATGGTGAAGGTCTGGCCGCCGGTGAAGCCCGCGCCGATCGCATTG